>ERZ791760.268-NODE-268-length-28483-cov-268.748417_pt1 | contig 28483 bp, 21 predicted proteins | sample MGYA00509950_ERZ791760 | MGnify/ENA primary metagenome ERZ791760 (study PRJEB30046, sample SAMN00792002) | human gut metagenome | study: EMG produced TPA metagenomics assembly of the A metagenome-wide association study of gut microbiota in type 2... | reverse complement strand
TCTTCTTGTGCTGATAGAAGGTGTGGAAGTAAGCCACGTTCAAATCCATCTTCTTGTTGATGTGGTATACACCACCAACTGCTACAGAGTTTGAACTGACAACGAATGATTTGTCGTCCATGTATCTTTTTGAAGCTGGTGTGTCAAGGTTCTCATCAGGCAAACCATAGTTGGTGTTCTGCCAGCCAGTACTCAAGGTAATCTTCTTGTTTACGTCTACCTCGACACCTGCGTTGTACTCCAATGTACCACGCTTTAACTTCTCCTGTCGGTTGTTGTAAGATGTAGCGTGCTTGTCATCGAACCAGTGGAAACCAACGTTTACTCTAACTGCATCAACAGGGCTATAGCCAACACCGAGTGCCAGATAAGCAGGAATATCACCCGCAATCTTCTTGCCATCTTCATATTCGCCGATAGCTTTTTCGAGCTTGGTGTCGAACTCGGTCTTCAACTGTCCCATGGCTCCCTGAATATCTGGGTTGCCGATGATGGCATTTGCAGCAGCCTCTGGTACACCACCTGCAATGTAGGCGTTGCGGAGGTTGTCTGGCAGGTTACCGATACTAGGTACCTGGTTTACTGACTTGTTCTTCAGGCGGATACGAGTCTTAAACTCATATTTGGCAGCGAAGTTCCACTTGCCAGTCTTGAAATCCACACCAATAATAGGAGTGAAGCCCACACCGCTCTGGTCACAGCTCAACTCAATGTTGGCAGCTGTTTCCTTGGTTGGGTCGAGCACCTTATAGAGAGGCATGTTGCCTACCTTGATATCTTCTACATATCCGTAGTAGTTAGTAGATGCATAGACACCTCGTACGCCTGCGAATGCGCTGAAGTTGTCGCTGAACTTATAGGCTGCACCCAGAGAGAGACCATAGTAGTACTGGCGGCCGTGCATATAGCTGTTGTAGCTATACTTGCCTTCTTTACCGAAATTCTTATCGCTAGTAAAAACAGCTGGTACGCCATACTTTGCTGCAACCTTATCCACAGCACCTGCCAAATCGCAAGCAGCCATTGCTGTCTCAGCTACAATCTTCTCGAAAGAGCCAAGACCATTATCGAAGGTACACTTGCCACCGCCACCCGTGAGGGCGAAGCTAGCCTGGAGTGACCATCTACCTTTATTATAAGCATACTGGAATGAAGGGATGACAGGCGCAAAAGCTTTACCCTTAAAAGTACGAGGAGTAATAGGATTGTTCACATTGTTTGTGAACAGAGCATAATCATTTTCAATGCTACGTGTCTGGTAAGCCAACTGCCAGTTGATGGCGAGATGGTGACCTTCACCCATGAATACAACTCCGGCTGGATTATAATAAACACCGTCGATACCAATTGAAGCCTCACGGCTCATCATTCTGTTGAATGCTACATGTTGATTGGTGTTGGTGAGCAAACCGCCTGCAAAAGATGGGGTTGCACAAGCCATCGCAATGGCCAAACCAACTAATTTTAGTTTCTTCATCTTAATAATATTAAATAAAAACGTCCGCAAAGGTAATTATAATGTTCTATTTCGCTATTGGTTTTATTAAATATTTAAAACATATTAACGCAAAAAGCCCTTTCTCTTGCACAGATTTAAAAAACTGTGCAAGAAAAAGGGCTTTTATCGGTTATGTTTTACCTTTTTGTATATCCGTTTATACGCTTTACGGCATAAGAACTTCACGAATTGTATCTTTACTCTTGTTCTTTAGACTCCTGACTCGTCTTTTTGCCGGCATTCTGTCTTACGTTTAAGTGAGGATACGAAATACGGGTATGGTAAATAGCCTTGAGTCGTTCGATGAGTACTTGTTTAGCGAGAGCAATGTCTCGGAACGTGATAGGGCACTCCTTGAAGAAACCATCTGCCACCTGTCCGTCGATGAGTTTATTGACGAGGTTACTGATGCTTTCTTCAGTATATTCGTTCAGAGAGCGCGAAGCCGCTTCAACCGTATCTGCCATCATCAGGATGGCCTGTTCGCGGGTAAATGGGTTCGGACCAGGATATTGGAACTGCGACTTGTCAATCACCTCTGTAGGGTGAGCATTACAGTAATTAATATAGAAATACTTGGTGATGCCCGTTCCGTGATGAGTAGTGATGAAATCCTTTATGATGCCTGGCAGACCAACTTTCTCTGCCATCTTCAGACCTTCTGAAACATGGCTTATGATAATCTGTGCGCTCTCAAGGTCGCTTAACTGGTCGTGAGGATTAACGCCCGCCTGATTCTCTGTGAAGAAAACAGGGTTAGTCATCTTACCGATATCATGATAGAGTGCTCCGGTACGTACCAGGAGACTGTTAGCTCTGATGCGGTTGGCAATCTCTGCTGCCAGGTTACCTACAGTGATAGAATGCTGGAAGGTGCCTGGAGCAATCTCACTCAGGTTGCGGAGTAATCCCTTGTTGGTATTTGACAACTCGAAAAGTGTAACATTAGATGTAAATCCAAACATCTTTTCTATAATGTACATGAGCGGATAAGAGAGTAGCAGGAAGATGCCGTTTACGGTAAAGTAGGTATACATGCTGGCATCTACGTTGAACACCTGGTTGTCCTGCATCAGCTGAAGGGCAAGATATACTACACTGCTGGCTATAGTTACCAACAGGGCTGTGATGAATATCTGCGAGCGCTTGCTGAGTTCACGCAAACTGTAAATAGCAACAAGACCTGCTACCAGCTGTACGATGATAAACTCGTATTGGTATTTTACCGCTGCTGCACAAATAAGAATCATCGTAACGTGGCTGATAAAGGCTGTACGCGAGTCCATAAATACACGTACGAAGATAGGCGCCATGGCAAATGGGATGATATAGACACTGAAGAAATTGTGTTTCATCATGAGTGACACAAAGATAGGGAACAGCGTAATCATCGCATAAAGCATGGTAATGCTGCGCGGCTTATCAAAATAGTCTTTTCTGAAAAGTGAGAGATAAGAGGTAAACAGCATGACAAGAATGAAGATAAACAGTACCTGTCCGATGATAGTGGTTGTCAGCTCTTCCTGGGTAGAGCTGCGGCGCTTCATCTCCTTATCGAATGAATTGAGCACCCGATAGGTGTTGTTCGTAATCACTTCACCACGATCCACAATCTTCTGTCCGCTCATCACCATTCCGCTTGCCAGTGGAATGCTGCTCATCATGTCGGCTTTCTCTGCCTCGCTTCTTCCCTTATCGTATATGACGTTGGCTTCAACATAATTGTTGAGGTTGCAACGGGATAAAAGCTGTCGCTGGGTTGCCAGTTTCTCATCGTAGAAGATGCGTTCGTAAGCGGCAATAGTAGAGTAGAACGAACCGATAGGTACGCTCTTCACATTCTTTCCGTTGATAATTCGTATCATACTGGTAGAATCTTTGTAGATACGATTATATTCCGTGGTAGCGATGATACCGGTCTGATAAAGGCGCTGAAGCTGGTGGGCTATGAGTCCCACATATTCTTTTGGCAAACCTGGTACACCTTGGCTGAAGTCGTGCAGGAAACGGCTCACCTGTTCGCTGCCGATGGATTCATTGACAGTATAATAAGGTTGGAATTGCTTCATCAGCGAATCCTGTTCACGCTTGATGGCTTCATCGGTCTTATAGATCGGAAAGTCAAATTTTGCGATGACGGAACCATACATCCATGGCTTTCCAACATCGTACCTGAACATCCTTCCTTCGTTGCGAGGAAGGAACCAAACAATGATAGCAACGGTAATTAATATCAAAACCGTTTTTGTGGCGAAATTGCGCCAATAGTTCTCTTCTGGGTTGTTAAATATGCTCATTTTCCTACTTTTTTCTTACTTATTTCGTTTTACAGTGCGAAAATACGAAAAAAAACGGCTAAAATCGCAAAAAAAGATGTAAATTTGCAGAAAAATTTGAAAATAGCTATAAAAAGACATGGCAGATAGAAAAGTAAGGGTGCGTTTTGCCCCTAGTCCAACGGGTGCATTGCACATTGGCGGTGTTCGTACCGCTCTGTATAATTATTTGTTTGCTCGCCAACATGGAGGTGAGCTGGTGTTCCGTATTGAGGATACAGATTCTCATCGTTTCGTGCCTGGAGCCGAAGAATATATCCTGGAATCTTTCAAGTGGCTGGGTATCCAGTTTGACGAGGGTGTAAGTTTCGGTGGAGAGCATGGACCTTATCGCCAGAGTGAACGTCGTGATATCTATAAGCAGTATGTTCAGCAGCTTCTGGATAATGATAAGGCGTATATTGCTTTTGATACTCCTGAGGAGTTGGAAGCGAAACGTGCCGAAATCCAGAATTTCCAGTATGATGCTCATACTCGTATGCAGATGCGCAACTCTCTGACTCTTTCTAAGGAAGAGGTTGATAAGCTGATTGCTGACGGAAAGCAGTATACTGTACGTTTCAAGATTGAACCGGGACAGGAAATTCACGTGAACGATATGATTCGTGGTGATGTGAAGGTAATGAGTGATATCCTGGATGATAAGGTGCTTTACAAGAGTGCTGATGAATTGCCAACTTATCACCTGGCAAATATCGTAGACGACCACCTGATGGAAATCTCTCATGTAATCCGCGGTGAGGAGTGGTTGCCTAGTGCGCCTTTGCACGTACTTCTTTATAAGGCTTTCGGTTGGGAAGATACCATGCCTCGTTTTGCGCATCTTCCTTTGCTTCTTAAGCCTGAAGGTAAAGGTAAGCTGAGTAAGCGTGATGGCGACCGCCTCGGTTTCCCTGTATTCCCGCTGGAATGGCATGATCCTAAGACTGGCGAGGTTTCTTCCGGTTATCGTGAGAGTGGCTACTTCCCAGAGGCTGTAGTCAACTTCCTGGCGCTCCTCGGCTGGAATCCTGGTACAGAACAGGAAATCTTCTCTCTTGATGAACTGGTGAAGGCTTTTGATATTTCACGTTGCTCTAAGGCTGGTGCCAAGTTCGACTTCAAGAAGGGAATCTGGTTCAACCACGAATACATTCTGATGAAGAGCGATGATGAAATAGCTAACCTCTTTGCCCCTATTGTTGCCAACAATGGTGTAGAGGAAACTCTGGACCGCGTAAAGCAGGTGGTACACATGATGAAGGATCGTGTGAACTTCGTCTATGAACTGTGGCCATTGTGTTCTTTCTTCTTCATTGCTCCTACAGAGTATGATGCTAAGACAGCCAAGAAGCGCTGGAAGGAATATTCTGCACAGCAGATGACAGAACTTGCTGATGTGCTTGAAGGTATTGAGGATTTCTCTATCGAAGGTCAGGAACCTGTCGTGATGAAATGGGTAGAGGATAAGGGCTATAAGCTAGGTGATGTGATGAACGCATTCCGTCTGACTCTCGTAGGTGAGGGCAAGGGCCCGGGTATGTTCGATATCTCTGCCTTCCTTGGCAAGGAGGAAACTCTGCGCCGTCTTCGCAAGGCAATCGAAGTTTTGGGTTAATTCACAATAATTTCTCTCTGAATGGCTTTCTGCAGCATGTTGCTGAAGGCTATTCAGAGAGTTCACGTATTTATAGATAGTAACCAATATAAAGAAATATCATGATCTATAATATCGTAATATATTTCGTCCTTTGGGGCATAGCCATTGCAAGTCTGTTCAATGAAAAGGTGCGCAAGATGTGGCGTGGTGAGCGTGAGGCTTTCAAAATATTGAAGCAGAAGGTGGATCCTAACGCTAAGTACATTTGGTTTCATGCTGCATCGCTCGGTGAGTTTGAACAGGGACGACCTTTGATGGAACGTATCCGTAAGGACTATCCTCAGTATAAGATTCTGCTTACCTTCTATTCTCCTTCGGGTTATGAGGTACGCAAGAACTATGAGGGAGCTGATATCATCTGTTATATGCCGGTGGATACTAGGTTGAACGCCATCCGTTTCCTTAGATTGGTACGTCCTGTGATGGCTTTCTTCATCAAGTATGAGTTCTGGTCTAATTTCCTTCATATCCTGAAACATCGCAACATTCCTACTTATAGCGTGAGCAGTATCTTCCGCGAGGATCAGGTGTTCTTCAAATGGTATGGCAGAAACTATGCTGGAGTGCTGAAGTGCTTTACCCGTTTCTTCGTGCAGAACGAGGAGAGTAAGCGATTGCTCGAAGGTATAGGCATCACGGCTGTGGATGTGGTAGGCGATACCCGTTTCGACCGTGTTCTCCAGATAAAGGAGGCTGCCAAGCATTTGCCGATTTGTGAGGCTTTCAGAACAGGAGTGGCTTCATCTCAGTCTGCGGATGTACCTCATCATGATTTCAAGGTATTTGTTGCCGGTAGCTCTTGGCCACCAGATGAGAATATCTTTATACCTTTCTTTAATGAGCACAAGGATTGGCGCCTGCTGATTGCTCCTCATGTCATCGCAGAAGAGCATCTGAAGTTGATTCTTTCTCTGATAAAGGGCAAGAAGGTGGTGCGCTATACGCAAACAACTCCTGAAGAAGCTGCAGATGCTGATGTCTTGATCATCGATTGTTTCGGATTGTTGAGCAGTATGTACAACTATGGTGATGTGGCTTATATCGGTGGTGGCTTTGGTGTAGGTATTCATAACACCTTGGAGGCTGCCGTATGGAATATGCCGGTTATCTTTGGTCCGAACAACAAAAAGTTTCAGGAGGCTCAGGGCTTGCTGAAGTCGGGTGGAGGTCTTGAAATCAATACCTATGAAGATTTCTCGGGCTTGATGGGTTCTCTGATGAATGATGAGGCCTTCCTGAATCAGGCTGGCGATAAGGCTGGTGCCTTCGTGGCTCATTTGGCTGGCGCTACAGATAAGGTCTTGGCAAGTGTAAAGTTGTAATAGCTTCATTATATACATATATAAAAAGGTCTCATGAATGTTTTTCTTCATGAGACCTTTTCTTGTAGATGTATGTGCCGTAAACCAGGCATCCTGCCTTTATTTGATAATGCGGTAGTAATCCTCTTTTCTTGGTTTTACGGTATGAGGATGCGAAGAAGCATAACCCAAGGCTAAGGCACCGATACCCATCAGCCCCTCTGGAAGATTCCAGTCCTTTATCAGCTTCTTGCCTTCTTCTGATGCAAACATGCCGTCTTCACGGTTGATCCAGCAAGATGCAAGGCCGATAGAGTGGGCAGCAAGCATCATATTGCCTAAGATAAGGCTGCCATCTTTCACACCGTTAACGTTGCTTTCTGGTGCCAGAACGATAACGATGGTTGGCGCTCCATAGTAAGGATCGCTTTCTACGCCCATGATTTCTGCGTTCATCTTGCGAAGCTGGGCGCAAATCTCTGGATTCTGAACAGCAATAATGAAAGGCTCCTGGGTTCCATGACCTGTTGCTGCCCATGTGCCGGCTTCCAATACCGTCTTCAACTCTTCGTCGGTAATCTGATCTGACTTGAAGCGACGAATACTTCTTCTCTCCCTAATGGCTTTTAAAACTTCATTTTCCATCTTATCTTGTTTTAAACATTTTATTTAGAAATCTTTTCTCTTTCTTCGCTCTTTTATGCAGGGCATCCGCTTAAATCCTCTTCATCCATATACTGGCTGAGAACTCGTGCGATGCGGATCAGACCCTGCATCAGGGTCTTGCGAGGACAGGCGATGTTGAGGCGCAGGTAGCCCTGACCAGCCTTTCTGCCATACATCGTACCACTGTTGACGAATACCTTACCATCGTTCATCAGCTTTTCATAAGCCTCGTCGCTTGACAGTTCGAATGGCAGGATATCGAGCCATACCAGGTAGGTGCCTTCAAGGCGGGTAACGCGAACTTGTGGCAATTCTGTATTGAAGAATTCCTTTACTGCCTGATAGTTCTCGTAGAGATATTGGTTCAATTCATCCAACCATTCTTCTCCCTCATTGTAAGCTGCCTGTAGGGCGATAACACCGAATGGGTTTACGTCACAAACCTCGTTGATGTTGATGGCACGGTTGATGCGGCGGCGCAATGTTGCATCCGGACAGATAATGTTGGCTATCTGAAGTCCTGCAATATTGAATGACTTTGATGGAGAATTCAATACTACGCAGTTGTCACGGCAAGCTTCGCTGATGCTGGCAAATGGAGTATACTGATAGCCTGGCATGATGAGCTCGCAATGAATTTCATCTGCGATGATCTTTACCCCGTGCTTGAGACAGATGTCGTTCATTCGCTCCAGTTCCTCTTTCTTCCATACTCTTCCGGCTGGATTGTGAGGATTGCAGAGGATGAAGGCGGTAGTCTTCTCATCGGCACATTTGCGCTCGAAGTCTTCGAAATCTATCTCATAAGTGCAGTTGCCCACACGTTTCAGTTCGTTTTCTACTACTTCGCAGCCGCTGTTTGTAATGCAGGAGAAGAAGCAGTTGTAGACAGGTGTCTGTACCAATACCTTTTCTCCAGGCATGCAGATGGCTTTCAGACAGCAAGAAATGGCTGGTACAACGCCTGAAGTATAGAGGATCCAATCTTTCTCTATCTTCCACTGGTGGCGGCGGGAGAACCAGCTGATGATAGCCTCGTAATAAGAATCAGGTACGAGGGTATAGCCGAAGATGCCGTGAGCTACGCGTTTCTGCAGGGCTTCGATGATGCAGGGAGCTGTCTGGAAATCCATGTCTGCTACCCACATCGGAATAACGCCGTCTTCCTTCACCAAATCCCATTTGTATGAGTTGGTTCCACGACGTTCGATGATTTCATCAAAATTGTATTTCATATTTCTTTTCTATCTATGTTATTTCTTCTATCTATATAGGATAAATCTCTTATTTATGTAGGATAATTCTCTTTTTCTCCTAATTGAAATCTTCGTTCATAGACTTTGAATCTCCGTTCAAAGACATTGAACGTACATTCAAAGCTTTTGAACGGCCGTTCGGTGTCTATGAACGGAGATTTCGGTTAAGTGTAAGAACAATTAGTTATGGGAACAATAAGTAATTTACTTGATTGTTGTCATTTCTGTAATTACCTCTTAAACTATTTCGATTTATCTGTGATTTCACATACACCCTTTGGCGCTTTGGCAAACTCAGTATATGTTACGCTTCCCACTTCGTCTGCCTCGATTCTTCCGGAGATAGGGTTCTTGATATTGGTGATACTTCCCTTGATGCGTGCATTTATGTTCGTGCAATCCTCAAAGGCACGGTCGCATTCCTTATCAAAGGTGCAATCCTCCAGAGTTATATGGTCCATGTAGCAGAGAGGCTGCTCGCCGCTGATGTGGCAACGTACGAACTTGATGTTCTTGCTGTGCCAGGCCAGATACTCACCATTCAGTTCCGAATCATAGACGGTTACATTCTCGCATTCCCAGAAACTGTCCTTGGTTGTAATCTTTGCGTTGTGAATCTCCACATTTCTGCAGTATTGGAATACATACTTGGAATCGCTCTCCAGTCCATCTACATAGATGTTCTTGGAAAACATGAATGGATAAGTTCCATCGTGGAGTTTTACGTTCTTCAGTTTCAAGCCATCTACCTTCCAGAAAGTCTCATCAGCATCCGTGATGTTTACGTTCTCCAAATCCAGATTCTTCATTTCGCGGAAGAACTTAGGACCATCGATGGTGCAGTCTTTCATCACCATATTATCACTATACCAGATGGCCGAACGGCTTTCTGGGGCGAAGTAGCAGTCTGTGATAAGGGAACCGTCCACATGCCACCAAGGGTATTTGCCATAAAACTTGGAATGGTGGCATTCTATGTTTTGGCAGCACTTGATGCCCGATTCGCCATCTGTAATCGTAATATCTTCTAAACGCACATCGTGAGCACCAAAAAGAGGACGCTCGCCCCCGAATGATTTGTTCTTTATCAATTCCATAATTCTTTATTATCCTTTCTTATTTGTTATTTCTGTGTGCAAAATTACAAAAATAATGCCAAACTCGTATAACCTGATTTACAGAAAAATGTAACGATATGGCGTTTTTGGGGGATAAATGGTCGCTATTGGGGGAAATAAATGAAAAAAGGCTGAATCATGAAGCATTTTCACGATTCAGCCCTTATCGAGTTAACTTCTAAAAATCCGAAGCGGAGAATTACAAGTTAGGGTTCATCTCTTTCCACTCAGCTACTGGAGGAACGATGCCGAGCTCTACGATCTCATCGCGCATCTTGCAAAGGTGCTCGTAAGACTTAGCGAGGCTAGCGAGCTCTTCCTCTGTACCTGTAGGCTCTGTGAAGTGAACACCAGTCTTGTCGATAGTAGTAGGCATAGCCATCATTACGTTCTTGAAGCCGCACTTGTCGCACTTAACGTAGCAACCTGCTGGCAATGTGAACTTCTCACCACCCATAGCAGCCTCGATCATCTTAACTGCATTGTAAGCTGGGCTCTGGAATGAAGAACGGCCACGGAGCTTGATGATGTTAGAACCACCCTGTACTGTGTGGTGCTTGATCTCCTCCCAACGCTCGTCAGAAAGACCCATCTCTGCCAATGGCTTGCCGTCAACCTTAACCTGAGAAGCAAATACAGCCATCTGCTCGCCGTGACCACCATAAGTGTGAGCGCCAGTAACCTTATCCTGCTGTACACCGAACTCGAGGGCCAAAGCCTGCTGCAGACGAGTAGAATCGAGAGCTGCGAGTGATGTCAACTGGTTTGGCTTCAAACCTGAGTGAATCAATGCTGTCAAAGCTGTAACGTCAGCTGGGTTGAAGATAACAACTACGTGCTCAACCTCTGGGCAGTACTTCTTGATGTTGTCACCAAATTCTGCAGCAATCTTGCAGTTACCCTTAAGAAGATCCTCACGAGTCATACCCTCCTTACGAGGAGCACCACCAGAAGAAATAATGTATTTAGCACCAGTGAAAGCCTCCTCTGGGTTAACAGTATAAGTTACGTTAACACCTGGGAATGCGCACTGCTGAATCTCATCGAAAACGCCATGTACACCTGGCTCGAAGATATCATAAAGACAGATGTTTGGAGTAAGACCGAGCATCAAAGCGCTCTGTACCATGTTAGAACCGATCATACCGCCTGCACCGACGATAACGAGTTTGTCATTTGTTAAAAAATTCATAACTACAATTTTTATTTAAATGTTTATAATCTTTTTCTCCTGAAAAATAGCGGAATGTATTTGGAATAAAGTTTGTAAAACTCCTTCTTTTTACTTTCCGACCGCAAAATTAATAAAAAGTAATGTAAATCGTGCATATTTTTGCGCTTAAATTTGTTGTTAATTCTTAAAAATGTTATCTTTGTAATCTCTAATTAGCAAAATGCATTATTTTGAGATAAGTTAAACATTAAATTGCGTAAAAATATGAATGAAATCGAATTGCGCTTAGCTAGATTGAGGGAGTTGATGAAGCGTGAACATCTTTCTGCTTTCATCTTCCCTAGTACTGATGCTCATCAGAGTGAGTATGTTGCCGACCATTGGCGGGGAAGAGAGTGGATCTCTGGTTTTAATGGGTCGGCTGGTACTGCTGTTGTTACAATGAAATCGGCTGCTTTATGGACTGATTCCCGCTACTTCCTGGCAGCGGAAGAACAGTTGGAAGGTACTGAATATCAGTTGATGAAGCTTAAAATAGAAGGTACGCCTACTATCGCAGAATGGTTGGGAAAAGAATTGCAGGATGTACAGTCTCCTGAGGTTGGACTTGTTGGCATGGTCAACTCTTATAATTATGTTAAAGATTTAATCTATTCTCTCCGTAAGCTAGGTGGAATTACGCTTAGAACTAATTTGGACCCTTTGGCACAGATTTGGGAGAATCGTCCTTCGCTTCCTGCAAATCCTGTAGAAATTCAACCATTGGAATATGCTGGAGAAACGCTTGCCTCTAAGGTGGCCCGTATCCGTAAGTCCTTGAGAGAACTTCATGCAGATGGCATGCTCGTTTCTGCTTTGGATGATATTGCTTGGACTTTGAATCTTCGTGGTACAGATGTTCATTGCAATCCTGTATTTGTAAGTTATTTGTTGATTGAAAGCGGTAAAGTTTCGCTTTTCGTGGATGATAATAAATTATCTCCTGAAGTAAAACAGTATCTTCAAGACAATCAGGTTTCTCTCTATAATTATAATAAGGTGGAAAAATGCCTTGAATCATATTCGGAATATAATATCCTGTTAGATGGAAATGAAACGAGCTATTATCTGTGGAAAGCAGTAAAATGCCAGGAAATTGTTGCTGCAGGTTCTCCTATTCCGGCTATGAAGGCTGTGAAAAATAAAGCAGAAATAGAGGGCTACTATAGTGCGATGCTTAAAGATGGGGTTGCTATGGTTAAGTTCCTGAAGTGGTTGAAACCAGCTGTTGAGGCTGGCGGACAAACAGAAATTTCCATTGATGAGAAATTAACTTCGCTGCGTGCAGAGCAGAAACTGTTCAGAGATATTTCTTTTGATACGATTGCCGGCTATGCGCAGCATGGAGCAATTGTTCATTATGAGGCAACTCCTGAAACAGATGTCGTCCTGAAACCGGAAGGCTTGATCCTGATAGACTCTGGAGCTCAATACCAGGATGGTACTACTGATATTACCCGTACCATTGCTTTGGGACCTGTATCTCAAGAGATGAAGCATGTTTATACCTTGGTTCTGAAAGCGCATATTCAGTTGGAATTGGTTAAATTCCCCGACGGAGCATCTGGAACACAATTGGATGCTGTAGCAAGAGAGTGTATGTGGCGTGAAGGATATAATTTCTTGCATGGTACAGGACATGGAGTAGGTTCGTATCTCTGTGTGCACGAAGGCCCTCATCAGATTAGAATGGAATGGATGCCTACACCTTTGAGAGCTGGAATGACCTTGACGGATGAGCCTGGTTTGTATTTGGCTGGTAAGTTCGGCGTGAGAATAGAAAATACGGTGCTGATTTCAGACTACTTGTCTACAGAGTTCGGTAAATTCCTGCAGATAGAGCCTCTTACACTTTGCCCTATAGATACAACTCCTATAGATGTTGATATGTTGTTGCCTGAAGAGATTGACTGGCTCAATGATTATCATCAGCTGGTTTATGAAAAATTGTCTCCTTTCCTTAATGAAGAGGAGAAAATATGGCTTGAAAACGCTACAAAACCCATAAAATGAACATTTTAGAGTAAAAAGTTGAAGAAAAACTTGGTAGTTTGATAAAATAGATGTAATTTTGCACCCGCAAATTGTGGCATTGCCATATTTCGCATTGAATAACATAAGTTTAACATAATAAATTAAAAGCAAAAAAATGATTATTGTACCAGTTAAAGACGGTGAGAACATCGAGAGAGCTCTCAAGAAGTTTAAGAGAAAATTCGAAAAGACAGGTGTTGTTAAGGAGCTTCGTGCTCGTCAGCAGTATGACAAGCCTTCTGTTTTGAAGCGTCTCAAGATGGAACACGCCATCTACGTACAGCAGTTGCGTGCAAACGAGGAATAAAAGTAAAAAATCCTCAAAAAATTTGGTAGTTTAAAATAATTTTCGTAACTTCGTTGCCGAAATGAAAAAGGTACGACGTTATGTTGAGTATAGATAAGTTCTTGGAATATTTGCGCTCTGAACTGAACAGGTCGCAGAGGACGGTAGAAAACTATCGCGAAGATTTGAAACTCTTTGAGCAATATGCTAGGAACTTGTCTGAATCCTTCACTTGGGAATCTGTTGATTCTGATATGATTCGCAACTGGATGGAGCATATGATAGATGCAGGTAATAAAGCAACCTCGGTTAATCGCCGGTTGAGTGCTTTGAAAATGTTCTATCGGTTTGCTTTAGTCAGACATTATGTGAAGTCGGATCCTGCTCATAGTCTCAAAGGACCTAAGGAAAGTAAACCGCTGCCTCAATTCTTGAAAGAAAATGAGATGGATGAGTTGCTTGACAGGAAAATGTGGGGCGATGATTATAATAATGTACGCGCACGTACTATTATAATATTGTTCTATGAGACGGGGATGCGATTGTCGGAGTTGATAGGACTTGATGTTGACGATGTAAGCTTTATCAAAAATGAGATAAAGATTACGGGTAAGGGAAACAAACAGCGTATAGTTCCTTTTGGTGACGAGCTTAAAAATGCTCTTTCGGAATATTTGGCTCTAAGAGCACAAAGAGTGATGGTTAGGTCTGGAGCTCTTTTGCTTGCGGATAGAGGCGGACGGATGAGTCCGGTTCAAGTCAGAGAAATCGTGAAGGAGAACCTCGCAAGGGTTTGCTCGTTGAAAAAGAAAAGTCCGCACGTGTTGAGACATACGTTTGCTACAGCGATGTTAAATCATGGTGCTGGAATTGAAAGTTTGAAAAGACTGTTAGGACATGCGAAACTCTCGACGACCGAGATTTATACGCATACAACGTTTGAACAGTTGAAACGAGTTTATATTGAAGCCCATCCACGGGCGTAACCTTTTAAAAAAATGGAGGTAACTATGGAAATTAAGATTCAGTCGATTCACTTCGACGCTACCGAGAAGTTACAGGCGTTTATCGAAAAGAAAGTCGCCAAGTTAGAAAAAACTTTTGAAGATATACAGAAAGTAGAGGTGCAATTAAAGGTCGTGAAGCCTGCTACTGCCTTGAATAAGGAAGTTCATCTGGAAGTTGCTGTCCCTGGAACCAAGTTGTTCGTAGAAAAGACATGTGACACTTTTGAGGAAGGAATTGACCAGGCAGTGGACTCAATGAAGGTTCAATTGACCAAATTTAAAGAAAAATCAAGGAATCGATAAAAAAAAACTCGAAAAAATTTTGTTGATTCAAAAAATAGTTGTATCTTTGCAGCCGTTTTCCGATAGATGGAAATTTAGCCGTATTGCGGCTGCAAAGATTGCCTCTTTAGCTCAGTTGGCCAGAGCACGTGATTTGTAATCTCGGGGTCGTTGGTTCGAATCCGACAAGAGGCTCAGAAAAAGAAAAGTTTGGGTAGTTACCAGAGTGGCCAAATGGGGCAGACTGTAAATCTGCTGGCTATGCCTTCGGTGGTTCGAATCCATCACTACCCACTTTTTTTTGATAAGCGGAAATAGCTCAGTTGATAGAGCACTAGCCTTCCAAGCTGGGGGTCGCGGGTTTGAGCCCCGTTTTCCGCTCAATTTATTAACTTGCTGTAATAGCTCAGTGGTAGAGCACTTCCTTGGTAAGGAAGAGGTCCTGAGTTCAACTCTCAGTTACAGCTCTATCGTTCTAGATGCTTAGGATGGTAGAGGAACAGATTATTCATTTATATAAATAAAAAGAAAAGCTATGGCTAAAGAAGAATTCGTGCGTACCAAACCGCATGTTAACATTGGTACAATTGGTCATGTTGACCATGGTAAGACTACTCTGACCGCTGCTATCTCTAAGGTATTGAACGAGAAGCTCGGTACATCTGAGGCAGTTAAGTCATTCGATCAGATTGATAATGCTCCTGAGGAGAAAGAGCGTGGTATCACTATCAACTCTGCTCACATTGAGTATGAAACAGAAAAGCGTCACTATGCACACGTTGACTGCCCTGGACACGCTGACTATGTAAAGAACATGGTTACTGGTGCTGCTCAGATGGATGGTGCAATCTTGGTTTGTGCTGCAACAGATGGTCCTATGCCACAGACACGTGAGCACGTACTTCTTGCACGTCAGGTAAACGTACCTCGCTTGGTTGTTTTCTTGAACAAGTGCGATATGGTTGATGATGAGGAGATGCTTGAGCTCGTTGAGATGGAGCTTCGCGAAATCCTCGAGCAGTATGGTTACGAGGAGGATACTCCAATTGTACGTGGTTCTGCTCTCGGTGCTTTGAATGGTGTTGAGAAGTGGGTTAAGTCTGTTGAGACTTTGATGGATACAGTTGATGAGTGGATTCAGGAGCCAGAGCGCGAGATTGATAAGCCATTCTTGATGCCTATCGAGGATGTATTCTCAATTACAGGTCGTGGTACTGTTGCTACAGGTCGTATTGAGACAGGTCGTTGCAAGGTAGGTGACGAAGTTCAGTTGCTCGGTCTTGGTGAGGACAAGAAGTCAGTTATTACTGGTGTTGAGATGTTCCGTAAGATCCTTGCTGAGGGTGAAGCTGGTGATAACGTAGGTTTGCTTCTCCGTGGTATCGATAAGGCTGAGGTTAAGCGTGGTATGGTAGTTGTACACCCAGGTGCTATTACTCCTCACGATCACTTCAAGGCTTCTATCTATGTATTGAAGAAGGAAGAGGGTGGCCGTCACACTCCATTCGGTAACAAGTATCGTCCTCAGTTCTATCTCCGTACTATGGACTGTACAGGTGAAATCAAGCTTCCAGAGGGAGTTGAGATGGTAATGCCTGGTGATAACGTAGAGATTGAGGTAGAGTTGATCTACAAGGTTGCTTTGAACGAGGGTCTTCGTTTCGCTATCCGTGAGGGTGGTCGTACAGTAGGTTCTGGTCAGATCACAACAATTCTCGACGATATCAAGTAATTTAGATTTATCTAATTTGCTATATATATCAGACTCCCCTCCTAAGGGAGAGGGAGTCTACCTACGGGTTTAGCTCAGTTGGTAGAGCACTGGTCTCCAAAACCAGGTGTCGAGGGTTCGAGCCCTTCAACCCGTGCTAAATAGAAGATAATATGAATAAAATAGTAAATTATTGCAAGGCATGTTACGATGAACTTGCGCATAAGACTACTTGGCCATCACGTGCCGAACTTACTCATAGTGCAATGGTTGTATTATCTGCTTCCCTAGTCATTGCACTTGTTGTGTTCGCGATGGATTCTATTTTCAAAGCCTTTATGGGTGTAGTTTATCCAGGTTAATTTTTTAAGGAAATGGCAGACGCAGGAAATAAATGGTATGTGCTTAAAGCCGTAAGTGGCAAGGAAGCTAAGGTGAAAGAATACATCGAAGCTGAAATGAAGCACAATGACTTACTAGCAGCAAATGTTTCTCAGGTGTTGATACCAGTTGAGAAGCATGCAACTGTGCGTAATGGAAAGAGAGTTGTTAAAGAAAAAGTTTCTCTTCCAGGTTATGTTTTTGTGGAGGCCAAACTGAAGGGTGATGTAGCGCATACGTTGCGTTTCCTCCCTAATGTTTTGGGGTTCCTTGGAGGTTTGGATGAACCAACACCAGTTCCACAGCGCGATATCAATCGTATGCTGGGTTCTGCAGAGGAGACTGAGTTCGAGGAGAATCTTGATTGTCCTTACTTGGTTAATGATACCGTTAAGGTTATGGAAGGTCCATTCAGTGGTTTCAGCGGAATCGTTGAAGAGGTTAATGCTGAAAAGCATAAGCTGAAAGTTACGGTTAAGATCTTCGGACGTAAAACTCCGTTGGAATTAGGTTTTATGCAAGTAGAAAAGGAATAGTATTCTGTTACGAGATTGTTATTCCTTATAAGTTTCAATTTTAAATATTAACAAAGAAATGGCTAAAGAAGTTGCTGGATTAATCAAATTACAGATTAAAGGTGGCGCTGCGAATCCTTCACCTCCAGTAGGACCTGCATTGGGTTCTAAGGGTATTAATATTATGGGATTCTGCAAGGAATTCAACGCCCGTACCCAGGACAAAGCAGGTAAAGTGTTGCCAGTAGTTATTACTTATTATACTGACAAGTCTTTTGATTTTATTATCAAGACTCCACCTGCTGCAGTTCAATTGAAAGAGGCTGCCAAAATCAAGTCAGGTTCTGCACAGCCTAATCGTCAGAAGGTTGCTTCTCTTACTTGGGATCAGGTAAAGGTAATCGCTGAGGATAAGATGAAGGACTTGAACTGCTTTACTGTAGAATCAGCTATGAAGCTCATCGCTGGTACTGCAAGAAGTATGGGTATTACTGTAAAAGGGGACTTCCCTGGTAAATAATTTAAAACTTCAATTAGAAAAATGAGTAAACTGACAAAAAATCAAAAATCAGTAGCTGATAAGGTTGAAGCAGGGAAGGCATACACATTGAAGGAGGCTTCAGAGTTGGTAAAGGAAATTACCACTACCAAGTTTGATGCATCTCTTGATATTGATGTACGCTTAGGTGTTGATCCACGTAAGGCTAACCAGATGGTTCGTGGCGTTGTTTCATTGCCAAACGGAACAGGTAAGGTTACTCGCGTGCTCGCACTCTGTACTCCTGATCAGGAAGCTGCTGCTAAGGAAGCAGGTGCTGATTATGTAGGTCTTGACGAATACGTTGAGAAGATTAAGGGTGGTTGGACAGATATTGATGTCATCATCACAATGCCTTCTTGCATGGGTAAGATTGGTCCTTTGGGTCGTGTACTCGGTCCTCGTGGTTTGATGCCTAACCCTAAGAGCGGCACTGTAACTATGGATGTTGCTAAGGCAGTAAAGGAAGTTAAGCAAGGTAAGATTGACTTTAAGGTTGATAAGGCTGGTATTATCCATACTTCAATCGGTAAGGTTAGCATGACTCCTGAGCAGATTTATGGAAATGCTAAGGAGTTCATCAACACAGTTATCAAGCTGAAGCCTGCTGCTGCTAAAGGTACATATATCAAGAGTATCTTTATTTCTAGCACTATGAGTAAGGGTATCAAGATTGATCCTAAATCAGTTGAATAACTCTAAAAGTTTTGTAAAATGAAGAAAGAAGTTAAAGATACTATTATCGCTGAACTTGGACAGAAGTTGCAGGAGTTTCCTCATTTCTATCTTGTAGATGTTACAGGATTGAATGCAGAGAAGACAAGCGCACTCCGTCGTAAGTGCTTCCAGAGCGAGATTAAGATGGTTGTTGTTAAGAATTCCTTGCTTCACAAGGCGTTCGAGGCTTCAGACATCGATTTCTCTGAGCTCTATGGCTGCTTGAAGGGTACTACTGCTGTAATGTTTGCTAATACAGCTAATGTACCAGCTAAGTTGTTGAAGGAATATGACAAGGAAGATGTTCCAACATTGAAGGCTGCTTATGCAGAGGAAAGCTTCTACGTTGGCGCAGACAAACTTGCAGAGCTTTCAGCTCTCAAGAGCAAGAACGAAGTTATCGCAGAGATTGTTGCTTTGCTCCAGTCACCTGCAAAGAACGTTGTTTCAGCTCTTCAATCAGGAAGCAACACTATTCATGGTGTGCTTAAGACATTGGGCGAGCGTCCTGAGTAATCAATCACAATGTTATCATTAATTATAGTATAAACAAAAATAAAATTTAGAATAAAATGGCAGATATCAAAGCTATTGCAGAAGAGTTAGTAAATCTTACTGTTAAGGAAGTTAATGAGTTGGCAACAGTCCTCAAGGACGAGTATGGTATTGAGCCTGCTGCTGCAGCTGTAGCTGTAGCTGCTGGTCCTGCTGCTGGTGGTGCAGCTGCAGCTGAGGAGAAGTCTACATTCGACGTAGTCCTCGCTGAGGTTGGTGGCGCTAAGCTCCAGGTTGTAAAGGCTGTTAAGGAGGCTTGTGGTCTCGGTTTGAAAGAGGCTAAGGATCTCGTAGACGGTGCTCCTTCTACAATCAAGGAAGGTGTAGCTAAGGACGAGGCTGAGAACCTTAAGAAGGCTATCGAAGAGGCTGGTGCTAAGGTAGAGCTCAAGTAATTAGAGTAATACATTTTTTTATATAAATGGTTAGGATTCTCCAAGTAGGTGAGTCCTAACCTTTTTGTGTCTTTTATTATATTATTAATAAAACCCATTTAATAACTTCTAATGGCTACAAAAATTGTTGATAACAGAGTAAATTTTGCCAGCGTGCATAATCCGTATCCATATCCGGATTTCCTCGATGTGCAGTTAAAGTCTTTCAAGGACTTCTTACAGTTGGATACTCCGCCTGAGGAACGCAAGAATGACGGTTTGTATAAGGTGTTCTCTGAGAACTTCCCTATTACCGATACACGTAACAATTTCGTTCTTGAGTTCTTGGATTACTATATTGACCCTCCTCGCTATTCTATTGATGAATGTCTGGAGCGTGGTCTTACATATAGCGTACCTTTGAAGGCTAAGATGAAACTGTATTGTACAGATCCTGAACATGAAGATTTCGGTACATTTATCCAGGATGTGTTCCTTGGTACTATTCCATATATGACCGATAACGGTACATTCGTTATTAATGGTGCTGAGCGTGTTGTTGTTTCTCAGCTTCACCGTTCTCCTGGTGTTTTCTTTAGCCAGGGTGTTCATGCTAACGGTACCATGCTTTATTCTGCTCGTATTATTCCTTTTAAGGGAAGTTGGATTGAATTTGCTACTGACATTAACAATGTAATGTATGCATATATCGATCGTAAGAAGAAGTTGCCAGTAACTACATTGTTGCGTGCTATTGGTTACGAACAGGATAAGGATATTCTTCAGATTTTTGATCTCGCTGAGGAGGTGAAGGTTAACAAGAAGAATATGAAGGCTGCTATTGGTCGTAAGCTTGCTGCTCGTGTTTTGAAGAGTTGGAATGAAGACTTCGTTGATGAGGATACTGGTGAAGTAGTATCTATCGAGCGTAATGAAGTAATCATGGAGCGTGAGACTGAACTTACTGCTGATAATATTGAGGAGATTGTTGAGAGTGGAGCGCAAACTGTTCTTCTTCACAAGGATGAGGAAGCTGCTAACAAGTTTACTATTATCTTCAACACTTTGGCAAAGGATCCAAGTAACTCTGAGAAGGAAGCTGTTAACTATATCTATCGTCAGTTGCGTAATGCTGATCCTGCTGATGATGCTAGTGCACGTGAGGTTTTCCAGAATCTGTTCTTCTCGGATAAACGTTATGATCTTGGTGAAGTAGGCCGTTATCGTATCAATAAGAAACTGAACCTTGATACCGACATTGATGTACGTGTATTGACTAAAGAAGATATTATTGAGATTATTAAATATCTTATTCAGTTGATCAACTCTAGTGCAACTGTTGATGATATCGACCACTTGTCTAATCGTCGTGTTCGTACAGTAGGTGAGCAGTTGGCTAACCAGTTCTCTATTGGTTTGGCACGTATGACCCGTACTATCCGTGAACGTATGAATGTTCGCGACAATGAGGTGTTTACTCCAACAGATTTGATTAATGCTAAGACAATCTCTAGTGTTATCAATTCTTTCTTTGGAACTAATCCATTGTCACAGTTCATGGACCAGACTAACCCTCTGGCTGAGGTAACTCATAAGCGTCGTCTTTCTGCCTTAGGTCCTGGTGGTTTGTCTCGTGAGCGTGCCGGTTTCGAGGTTCGTGACGTACATTATACACACTATGGTCGTCTTTGCCCTATTGAGAGTCCTGAAGGTCCAAACATCGGTTTGATTTCTTCTCTCTGTATGTATGCAAAGATTAATGATCTTGGTTTTATTGTTACTCCTTACCGTAAGGTGAATGATAGCAAGGTCGATATGGCTAATGAGGATGTTGTATACTTGACTGCTGAGGATGAAGAGTCTAAGATTATCGGTCAGGGTAATGCGCCTTTGACTGTTGATGGTTCTTTCATTCGTGATGTTGTAAAGTGTCGTCAGGATGCAGATTATCCAGTTGTTGGTCCAGACCAAGTTGACTATGTTGACGTTTCTCCACAGCAGATTGCTTCTGTATCCGCTGGTTTGATTCCTTTCTTGGAGCATGATGATGGTCACCGTGCGTTGATGGGATGTAACATGATGCGTCAGGCCGTACCATTGCTTCATAATGATGCTCCAATCGTAGGTACTGGTCTTGAGAAGCAAGTTTGTGAGGATTCACGTACTATGGTTACTGCAGAAGGTGAGGGTGTTATCGAATATGTTGATGCTACAACTATCCGTATCCTTTACGATCGCACAGAAGACGATGAGTTCGTAAGTTTCGAACCTGCTTTGAAGGAGTATCGTATTCCTAAGTTCCGTCGTACAAACCAGAATATGACCATCGACTTGCGTCCTATCTGTAATAAGGGACAGCGTGTAAAGAAGGGTGATATCCTGACAGAGGGTTATGCAACAGAAAACGGTGAGTTGGCTTTGGGTCGTAACTTGCTTGTTGCTTATATTCCTTGGAAGGGTTACAACTATGAGGATGCTGTCGTTATTTCTGAACGTATGGTTCGTGATGACGTATTGACATCAGTACATGTTGACGAATACTCTCTTGATGTGCGTGAAACTAAGCGTGGCGTAGAGGAATTCACATCTGATATCCCTAATGTCAGCGAGGAAGCTACAAAGGATCTTGACGATAATGGTATCGTGCGTGTTGGCGCAAGAATTGAGCCAGGTGATATCATGATTGGTAAGATTTCGCCTAAGGGTGAAAGTGATCCTTCACCAGAAGAGAAGTTGCTTCGTGCTATCTTTGGTGATAAGGCTGGTGATGTGAAGGATTCTTCATTGAAGGCAAATCCATCATTGAGCGGTGTAGTTATTGACAAGAAGTTGTTCTCTCGTGCTATCAAGACCCGTGAGTCAAAGAAGCAGGATAAGATTATTCTTGCTAAGATTGATGAGGAGTATGAGGCAAAGGGTGATGACTTGAAGGATATCCTCGTAGACAAGTTGCTTACACTTACAGAAGGTATGACTTCTGAGGGTGTTAAGGATTATACAGGTGCTGAGATTATCACCAAGGGCAGTACCTTTACTGCTACAGCCTTGAAGAATTTGGAGTATGATGGTGTTCAGTCTAATAAGTGGACTAATGATGAGCATACCAATGGCTTGATTCAGAGACTTATTATGAACTATATCCGCAAGTATAAGCAACTTGATGCTGAATTAAAGCGCCGTAAGTTTGCTATCACTATTGGTGATGAACTTCCATCAGGTATTCTTCAGATGGCTAAGGTATATATTGCAAAGAAGCGTAAGATTCAGGTTGGTGATAAACTTGCCGGTCGTCACGGTAATAAGGGTATTGTGTCTAAGGTCGTTCGTTTGGAGGATATGCCATTTATGGCTGACGGTCGTCCTGTTGATATGGTATTGAACCCATTGGGTGTGCCTTCTCGTATGAACCTTGGTCAGATCTTCGAGTGTATCTTGGGTGCTGCAGGTAAAAAGTTGGGTGTAAAGTTTGCTACTCCTATCTTTGATGGTGCTAAATTGGATGATCTCTCAGAATGGACAGACAAGGCAGGCTTGCCACGTTTCTGTTCTACTTACCTTTATGATGGTGAGACTGGAGAGCAGTTTGACCAGCCAGCTACTGTTGGTATGACTTACTTCTTGAAGTTGGGTCATATGGTTGAAGATAAGATGCACGCTCGTTCTATCGGTCCATACTCTTTGATTACGCAGCAGCCACTTGGTGGTAAAGCACAGTTTGGTGGTCAGCGATTCGGAGAGATGGAGGTCTGGGCTATCGAGGCATTCGGTGCAAGCCACGTTTTGCAGGAGATCCTGACTGTTAAGTCAGATGATGTTGTTGGACGTAGCAAGGCATACGAAGCAATCGTAAAGGGCGATCCAATGCCAACTCCTGGTATTCCTGAGTCACTTAACGTATTGCTCCATGAGCTTCGTGGCCTTGGTTTGAGCATCAAACTTGATTAATTTTGAGAACCCCTAATTTATATATAGAAACATGGCTTTCAAAAAAGATACAAAGGTAAAGAATAATTTTACGAAGATTACCATCGGTCTCGCTTCGCCAGAGGAGATCTTGGAAAATTCGTATGGTGAGGTTACTAAACCAGAAACCATTAATTATCGTACATATAAGCCGGAGCGTGATGGCTTGTTCTGCGAGCGTATTTTTGGTCCTACTAAGGACTATGAATGCGCCTGCGGCAAGTACAAGCGTATCCGTTATAAGGGAATTGTCTGCGACCGATGCGGTGTAGAGGTTACAGAGAAGAAAGTTCGTCGTGAACGCTCTGGTCACATTGAGCTTGTCGTACCTGTTGCTCATATTTGGTATTTCCGTTCTCTTCCAAATAAGATTGGTTACCTTTTGGGTATGCCGACTAAGAAACTTGATGCTGTCATTTACTACGAGAAGTATGTAGTTATCCAGCCTGGTATTCTTGAGGGAAAGACTGATGCTGATGGTCTTGAATTGAACGGTTCTCACAATCTTGATCTCTTGTCAGAAGATGAATATATGGCTCTTCTTGACCAGTATGATCCTAATGGTGACAATGAACTTTTGGACGATACGGATCCTAATAAGTTTATCGCAAAAATGGGTGCTGAAGCAATTTATCAGTTGCTCCAGAATGTAGACCTTGATTCTTTGTCATACGAACTCCGCGATCGTGCAAATAACGATTCAAGTCAGCAGCGTAAAACTGAGGCTTTGAAGCGTCTGCAAGTTGTAGAAGGTTTCCGCGCTAGTAAAGGTATAAATAAGCCAGAGTGGATGATCATGAAGATTATTCCTGTTACTCCACCTGAACTTCGTCCGTTGGTACCATTGGATGGTGGCCGTTTTGCAACATCTGATTTGAATGACCTCTATCGTCGTGTGATTATCCGTAACAACCGTTTGAAGAGATTGGTTGAGATCAAGGCTCCTGAGGTTATCCTCCGTAACGAAAAGCGTATGTTGCAAGAGGCTGTTGACAGCTTGTTCGACAACTCACGCAAGAGCTCTGCTGTAAAGAGTGAGAGCAATCGTCCTTTGAAATCACTCTCTGACTCCTTGAAGGGTAAGCAGGGTCGTTTCCGTCAGAACTTGCTGGGTAAGCGTGTTGACTATTCTGCACGTTCTGTAATCGTTGTAGGTCCTGAGTTGAAGATGGGTGAGTGTGGTCTTCCAAAACTCATGGCTGCAGAGCTTTACAAACCATTCATCATTCGTAAATTGATTGAGCGTGGTATCGTTAAGACTGTTAAGAGTGCTAAGAAGATTGTTGATCGCCGCGAACCTGTTATCTGGGATATTCTTGAGAATGTGATGAAGGGCCATCCGGTTATGCTGAACCGTGCTCCTACACTTCACCGTCTTGGTATTCAGGCATTCCAGCCTAAGATGATCGAGGGTAAGGCTATTCAGCTGCATCCATTGGCATGTACTGCGTTCAACGCTGACTTCGATGGTGACCAGATGGCTGTTCACCTTCCTTTGAGTAATGAGGCAGTTTTGGAGGCTCAGATTCTGATGCTTCAGAGCCATAATATTCTTAACCCTGCTAATGGTGCGCCTATCACCGTTCCTTCTCAGGATATGGTGCTTGGTCTTTACTATATTACTAAGATTCGTCCAGGTGCAAAGGGTGAGGGTTTGACATTCTATGGCCCTGAAGAGGCATTGATAGCTCGTAACGAGGGCCGATGTGATCTTCATGCTTTGATCAAGGTTGTAGTTGACGATCTGGTTGATGGTACAATCCAGAAACGAATGGTAGAAACTTCTGTTGGACGTGTTATCGTTAATGGTATCATTCCTGATGAAGTTGGCTTCTTCAATGATGTGATTTCCAAGAAAACCCTCCGTGGTTTGATTTCTAATGTTATCAAGGCTGTTGGTATGGCTAAGGCTTGTGAATTCCTTGATGGAATCAAGAACTTAGGTTATCGTATGGCTTATGTCGCAGGATTGTCATTCAACCTTGGTGATATTATTATTCCACCAGAGAAGGAAGCTATTGTTGAGCGCGGTCGCAAGGAGGTTGAGGAAATTACCAATAACTATAATATGGGTTTCATCACCAACAAGGAACGATACAACCAGGTTATTGATGCGTGGACTCACGTAAATACAGATTTGGGTAATATCCTGATGAAGGAGATGACCGAAGCTGACCAGGGATTCAACGCCGTATACATGATGCTTGATTCCGGAGCCCGTGGTTCTAAGGATCAGATTAAACAGTTGTCTGGTATGCGTGGTTTGATGGCTAAGCCTCAGAAGGCAGGTGCAGAGGGTGCACAGATCATTGAGAACCCTATCCTTTCTAACTTTAAGGAGGGTATGTCTGTATTGGAGTACTTTATCGCTTCTCACGGTGCCCGTAAGGGTCTTGCTGATACCGCTATGAAGACTGCCGATGCCGGTTACTTGACTCGTCGTCTTGTAGACGTTTCTCACGATGTTATCATCACCGAAGAGGATTGTGGTACATTGCGTGGCTTGGTTTGTACAGCTTTAAAGAATGGCGATGAGATTATTTCATCTCTTTATGAGCGTATTCTGGGTCGTGTATCTGTACATGATGTTATTCATCCAACAACTGGTGAACTGATAGTCAAATCAGGTGAAGAAATCACCGAGGCTAAGGCAAAGGCTATAGATGAATCTCCTATCGAGAGTGTAGAAATTCGTTCAGTTCTCACCTGTGAGAGTAAAAAGGGTGTCTGCATGAAGTGCTATGGCCGTAACTTGGCAACAGCCCGTATGGTACAGTTGGGTGAAGCCGTTGGTGTCATCGCAGCTCAAGCTATTGGTGAGCCAGGTACTCAGTTGACTCTCCGTACATTCCACGCCGGTGGTATTGCATCTAACGCTGCTGCCAATGCTAAGATTGCTGCGAAGAATAAGTCTCGTATCGAGTTTGACGAGTTGAGCACAGTACCATTCGTAGAGGAAGACGAGGAAGGCAATGATATCAAGTGCGAAAAGGTAGTAAGCCACTTGGCTGAAATCCGTTTCGTGGATCCTAATACAAACATCGTTCTTGCAACTTTGAATGTTCCTTACGGTTCTTCATTGTATCACAAGGAGGGTGAAATCGTAGAGAAGGATACTGTTATCGCCCGTTGGGATCCATTCAACGCCGTTATCGTCAGCCAGTATGCCGGTACATTGAAGTTCAATGACGTTCAGAAGGATCAGACTTATCGTGCTGAGGTCGATGAGACTACAGGCTTGGAGGAGAAGATTATCACCGATTCCAAGAATAAGGCAATGGTTCCATCTTGTGATGTTATTGATGCTAATGGTGAAATCCTTGGTACATACAACTTCCCTGTAGGTGGTCACTTGGCTGTTGAGGATGGACAGACAATTAATACCGGTGAGGTTTTGGTTAAGATTCCTCGTGCTGTAGGTGGTGCAGGTGATATCACTGGTGGTCTCCCTCGTGTAACTGAGCTTCTTGAGGCTCGCAACCCTTCTAACCCTGCTGTTGTATCTGAAATCGATGGTGAGGTAACTATGGGTAAGGTAAAGCGTGGTAACCGTGAGATCATCGTAACATCTAAGACTGGCGATCAGAAGAAGTATCTTGTATCTCTTTCTAAGCAGATCTTGGTACAGGAACATGATGCTGTACGTGCTGGTACTCCTCTTTCTGATGGTAGTGTAACTCCTGGCGATATTCTCGCCATCATGGGTCCTACCGCTGTTCAGGAGTATATTGTTAACCAGATCCAGGACGTTTACCGCCTTCAGGGTGTGGCTATTAATGATAAGCATTTTGAGGTTGTGGTACGTCAGATGATGCGTAAGGTTCGTATTGACGATCCAGGTGATACTACCTTCTTGGAGCAAGAGTTGGTTGATAAACTTGACTTTGCAGAAGAGAATGATCGTATCTGGGGTAAGAAGGTTGTTACTGACGGTGGTGATAGTGAAAGTCTCAAACCTGGTCAGATCATAACGGCTCGTAGATTGCGTGATGAGAATTCTGCATTGAAGCGTCGCGACTTGAAACTTGTACAGGTTCGTGATGCCGTATCTGCAACTTCTACACAGATCCTCCAGGGTATTACTCGTGCTGCTCTTGGTACTAAGAGCTTTATGAGTGCTGCATCATTCCAGGAAACTACTAAGGTTTTGAATGAGGCTGCTATCCGTGGTAAGGTTGATTACCTAGAGGGTATGAAGGAGAATGTAATCTGTGGTCACTTGATTCCTGCAGGTACTGGTCTTCGTCAGTGGGATAAGCTCATTGTAGGCTCTAAAGAAGAATATGAGCGTATGCAGGCTAATAAGAAAAATGTGCTCGACTATGCTGATTCTCCAATAGGAGAATAATCGTAGAATAGAGTACTATATATAAAATAGGTATAATGAGGGTGCGTCATAAGTCTATGGCGCACCCTTTTTTATCTGCAACTGATGAAAAAAGCAAAGAATCAGGATTCCATCTTCTGTTGTCTTATGATGTTTTTTTGAAAATATGTGGCAGATTATTCGTTTTTTTCAGATATTATGTGTAAATTTGCACTATCATTTAAAGTTTAATCCTATTAACTTAGTAAAATTATGGAAGAAAATAAGAATAATCAACAGCAGCAGAATCAGTTCCAAATGGGCATCAGCCCTGAAGTAGCAGAGGGTACATACTCTAACTTGGCACTGATTACACATTCTAGTTCAGACTTCATCTTGGATTTCGCATGTGCACTTCCTGGCATGCCTGCACCTCAGATCAAGAGTCGTGTTATCATGGCACCTGAACATGCTAAGCGATTGCTCCAGGCATTGCAGAGCAATATTTATAACTACGAGCAGTCCTTCGGTAAAATTAAGTTGTCTGATGAGCAAGAACGTACAATCGCTCCATTCGGCACACCAAAGGGTGAGGCATAATGTACTACAACATACATACTAAGACTAAATTCTCTGCTAAATACCGCTTTTTCTTTATAATATTTGTTTTTAATAGTTATATAAAGTTAAAACTAGCCTTCGTTTTTTAAAAGTCTCCTTAATATTTAGGTAGTTTGCCGAAAAAATCGTACCTTTGCACCCCGAAAAGGCTCTATAAAGTAGTGGC
>ERZ791760.260-NODE-260-length-29343-cov-3.877288_pt1 | contig 29343 bp, 23 predicted proteins | sample MGYA00509950_ERZ791760 | MGnify/ENA primary metagenome ERZ791760 (study PRJEB30046, sample SAMN00792002) | human gut metagenome | study: EMG produced TPA metagenomics assembly of the A metagenome-wide association study of gut microbiota in type 2... | reverse complement strand
AGCGCAACCGTCATAAATAGCGCTACCGCTCGCTCAAAAAAACGCTATATAATTTATTATATAACGATTGGGAGGGCGCGATGGAAAATCATTTTGGCAAAGGCTTAATGGCGGGGCTACAGGCATCCTATGCTGACACCGCCGCGCATGCGGCGAATTTTTGCGCCGACTATAAACGCGGGTTTGTGCTCGGCTACTCGCACCGCATGTTTGAAAAAACCGGCGACCGCCAGCTCAGCGCCTGGGAAGCGGGGATCCTCACCCGTCGCTATGGCCTGGACAGGGATATGGTGATGGATTTCTTCAAAGAAGGTGGGTCGGGTATGGCGATGCGCTATTTTCTGGCGGGCTATCGGCTGGAAAGCTAAACAGGACGGCTTCGCAGGCGGAACCGTCCTGTGGTGGGAACCCTTTCCCGTCAACGGGAAAGGGTGAGGACCTTACGCCTGGCGCTTATCTTCCGTTTGGGTGTCAAAGTCGCGGGCGTCATGGCGCTCATGCAGCTGCTCATTGAGCGGGCCGTTGGTGCGGTTGACGATGCGTCCGCGCTTGACGGCCGGGCGGTTGCCGACATCCTGCGCCCAGCGCAGCACGTTTTTATAGCTCCCGGCGTCGAGGAACTCCGCCGCGTTATAGACATTGCCCTGCACTACGTTGCCATACCACGGCCAGACAGCCATATCGGCGATGGTGTACTCTTCGCCGGCCACATAGCGACCGCGGGCGAGCTGTTTGTCCAGTACGTCGAGCTGGCGTTTGGCTTCCATCGTAAAGCGGTCGATCGCGTACTCGATCTTCACTGGCGCATAGTTATAGAAGTGGCCGAAGCCGCCGCCGAGGAACGGCGCCGCGCCCTGCAGCCAGAATAGCCAGTTGAGGGTTTCGGTGCGACCGGCAGGATCTTTCGGCAGGAAGAAACCAAATTTTTCCGCCAGATAGAGAAGAATGTTGCCGGACTCAAATACCCGGGTCGGCGGCGTGGTGGAATGGTCGCTGAGGGCCGGGATCTTCGAGTTCGGGTTGATCTCGACAAAGCCGCTGGAAAACTGATCCCCTTCGCCAATGCGTATCAGCCAGGCGTCGTACTCCGCGCCGCTGACGCCCAGCGCCAGCAGCTCCTCCAGCATGATCGTCACCTTCTGGCCGTTGGGTGTACCGAGTGAGTATAGCTGGAGCGGATGGGTTCCTACCGGCAGGACGCGTTCATGAGTCGCGCCGGAAACGGGACGGTTGATGTTGGCGAACGCGCCGCCGCTGTTTTGCTTCCATTCCCACACTTTTGGTGGCTGGTAGTTTTGCTCTGACATGCTGGTTTGCCTTTTTCGTGGATGTACAAAAAGTGTAGCAGGTGACCTCAGGCCATAATCCGCGCGGCCCACACGCTGACATCATCGCCGCTGCCCAGATCCGGCTGCACCAGGCCGTTGACCATAAAGGTCGGCGAGACATGGATGCCGTTCTGACGGGCGTATTTACTGTGCCACTTGATCACGTCCTGCAGCTCCGGGCGGGCAAAGGCGGCCCCCAGCAGCACGTGACTGTAGCGTTCAATGCGCTCAATGATTTGCTGCGGCGTGGCGTTCATATTCGGCCCGCTGCAGTGATCGGTAAACTCAAACTCTTCCCGATGGTCGGCCACGGCCTGCATCACCTTATGCGCCTGCTCTCTGCCGTGCGGCAGGGTGGACGCGGCGAGGATGCAGCGGACGATAACCCCGGAGAACAGATGCCACGGCTGCGACTGCAGGCGTATCTTGATGGTCACGTTATCGGCGCCGACCTCATCGAGCAGATCGTCGAGTTTATTAAACGCGCGGACAGAGTAGGGGCAGGTGGGCTCAAGGAACACCTCAAACGTCCGCGGGCCGTGCCCCCAGACCAGCGGTTGGGCATTCAGATGCGAGGGTGTGCTCATTGTCGACTCCTGATGTTGCGTTGTTTTTTTGTTATATCACCGATAACGATATCACTTTTGTTTCCGGCTGCAGGGTTATTTTCCTTAACGGCACGATTAGCGAAACGAATGAGTGGTATCATCGTTACACCTCTGTCTGGTAAGTGCCTGCGGCAGGATAAGAAGAGGGAGTTTTGTTTCGCCAACTGCCCGGGCTGCATTAATTTGAGGTCAGGCTAAATGAGCAAAGGATCGACAAGCAGTGACGCCCCGTTTGGGACATTGTTAGGCTATGCACCCGGTGGCGTAGCGATTTATTCATCGAATTACAGTAGCTTAAATCCGCAGGACTACCCGGATGACGCGACGTTTCGCAGCTACATCGGTAATGAGTATATGGGGCATAAATGGCAGTGCGTGGAGTTTGCGCGCCGCTTTCTGTTCCTGACCTATGGCTTTGTCTTCACCGATGTGGGGATGGCTTATGAAATCTTCTCCCTGCGTTTCCTGCGCGAAGTGGTCAATGACAATATTCTGCCGCTGCAGGCCTTCGCCAACGGCTCCCGCCGTCCGCCTATCGCTGGTTCGCTGCTGATCTGGCAGAAGGGGGGCGAGTTTAAGCACACCGGCCATGTGGCGGTGATCACCCAGCTTGTCGGTAATAAGGTGCGTATCGCCGAGCAGAACGTGATTCACTCGCCGCTGCCGCAGGGCCAGCAGTGGACCCGCGAGCTGACCCTCGAGGTCAACGACGGCCGGTACACCATCAAAGATACCTTTGCCGATACCGAAATTTTAGGCTGGATGATCCAGACCGCCGATACCGAACACAGCCTGCCGCAGCCGGTGCTGCCGGGCGAGGCGATGGCCATCAAAGGCGCGCGGCTGCCAAACAACGGCCAGTTTCGCGGTAAATGGCTGAACGAGAAAGACCCGCTGCAGAAAGCCTATGTGGCAGCCAACGGTCATTTCATCAACCAGGATCCCTATCAGTATTTCACCATCAGCGAAAGTGCCGAACAGGAGCTGATCAAAGCCACCAACGAGCTGCACCTGATGTATCTGCACGCCACCGATAAGGTGATGAAGGATGACAACCTGCTGGCGCTGTTCGATATTCCGAAAATTCTCTGGCCTCGTCTGCGCCTCTCGTGGCAGCGCCGCCGTCATCATATGATCACCGGGCGCATGGATTTTTGCATGGACGAGCGCGGGCTGAAGGTGTACGAGTACAATGCCGATTCCGCTTCCTGCCATACCGAAGGCGGGCTGATCCTCGAACAGTGGCTGAAGCAGGGCTACTACGGCACCGGCCACAATCCGGCGGAAGGTCTGTTCGATGAGCTGGCGGGGGCGTGGAAACACAGCCGGGCGCGGCCCTTCGTCCACATCATGCAGGACAAGGATCTGGAAGAGAACTACCACGCGCAGTTTATTCAGCGTTCGCTGACCCAGGCCGGTTTTGAGAGCAAAATTCTCTTTGGCCTTGATGAGCTGCGCTGGGACGCTGCCGGTCAGCTGATCGACGCCGACGGGCGGCTGGTCAACTGCGTCTGGAAAACCTGGGCATGGGAAACCGCCATTGAGCAGGTGCGCGAAGTCAGCGCCGAGGAGTACGCGGCGGTACCGATTCGTACCGGACATCCGCAGAATGAGGTGCGGCTGATTGACGTCCTGCTGCGTCCTGAAGTATTGGTATTCGAACCCCTGTGGACGGTGATCCCCGGCAACAAAGCCATTCTGCCGGTGCTGTGGTCGCTGTTCCCGCATCATCGCTATCTGCTGGATACCGATTTTGAGGTTAACGACGAGCTGGCGAAAACCGGCTATGCGGTGAAGCCTATTTCCGGGCGCTGCGGGAACAATATCGACCTGATCGGCCCTCAGGATGAACTTCTGGATAAGACCAGCGGCCAGTTTGTCGATCGCAAGAATATCTACCAGCAGCTGTGGTGCCTGCCGAAAGTGGACGGTAAGTACATTCAGGTGTGCACATTTACCGTCGGCGGTAACTACGGCGGTACCTGCCTGCGCGGCGATTCGTCGCTGGTGGTGAAAAAAGAGAGCGATATCGAGCCGTTAATCGTTTTGAAAGACAAAGCATGACGTACGAAACCCGGGTAGCGGCATACCCCTGTCCGGGTGACAACGTACTGAAAAGGATAGCCCCGGCATGGTAAGCGCCGCCGGGGAGCACCTGCAACAAAGCCAAGATAATTAACACAACAACAAGACAGAAAAGGAAAATAGTATGCACGATCGGCGTCTCGCCGCCCGCGCGGGTGAACTCAAGCCCTCCGCCGTCCGCGAACTTCTCAAGCACAGTAAACTGCCCGGCGTGATTTCGCTTGGCGGCGGCATTCCGGCCCCGGAACTGTTTGATACCGAAGGCCTGGAGCTGGCGGTGCAGAAGGTGATGAGCGAGCGTTTTAATGACGCATTCCAGTACGGTCTGACGGAAGGCTACCCGCCGCTGCGCCAGGCGGTGAGTGAAATTTGCCACTCCCGTGGCGTCGCCTGTTCAGCCGCCCAGGTCTATATCACCTCCGGCTCCCAGCAATCGCTGGATATCGTTGCCCGTACGCTGCTTGATCCGGGCGATACTATCGTCGTTGAGCGTCCCACCTATCTGGCGGCGCTGCAGGTATTTCAGCTGGCGCAGGCCAATATTCTCAGCGTTGACACCGACGATGACGGGATGCTGGTGGAGCAGCTGGCCGACCTGCTGGAGACCACCCGCGTCAAAGCTGTTTACCTGGTGCCGACGTTCGGCAATCCCGGCGGCAAAACGCTGAGCGAGGCGCGTCGTCGCCGGTTGGTTGAGCTGGCGAAAAAATATGATTTCGTCATTCAGGAAGACGATCCCTACGGCGAAATTAGCTTTACAGACGCCGTTAGACGCCCGCTCTATCAGCATGCTGTCGAGCTGGGCTGTGAAGATCAGGTGGTTTACACCTCGACTTTTTCGAAAATCCTCGCGCCAGGGATGCGTATCGGCTGGATCGTCATGCCGGACTGGCTGGCGCAGCAGACGGTGATTGTGAAGCAGGCGGCGGATCTGCATACCAATATGCTGTCGCAGGTGATCACTGCGGAATACCTCAGTCTGAACCGGCTGGATAACCAGATTGCGTTGATTCGCGAAGACTACCGCAAGAAGTGCGTGGCGCTGGCCGATGCGCTGGAAAGCCGCCTTGGCGAGCACCTGGAATTCAGCCGCCCGCAGGGGGGGATGTTCCTGTGGGCGCGTTTCCGCTATCCGTTCGATACCATGGAATGGATGAAGAAAACGCTGGAAAACGGCGTGGTGTACGTCCCGGGTGAAGCGTTCTATCACGATAAGCCGGATACCCGTACCCTGCGTCTTTCTTACTCCACGGTGTCAGAAGCCGGATTGCTGACGGCCGTTGAGCGGCTGGCGGCCTCCCTGTAACGTCTCTGCTGTGCGCCGCTTTTCGGCGGCGCGCAGCCCTGCGTGACGTTAACGTCCAGCGCAGGGTCAATCCGTTTCGGCGATCCGGTCATCGAGCCAGACCAGCATCAGCGCTGCGAGAAAAGCCAGCGCAAAGGTTCCAATAAACAACCACATAGACGTCCCTCGCGGGTTAATTATTTTGCTGATTCTACCGGAGAGCGATCGTTGCGGTCGGCGATGGAGATTTTAGTTCCGGCGGAATGGCTGGCGAGAGAGAAAAAGTCATCGGCATCAATATCGAAGTTAAGAATAATTTCCCTGTATTTTCCACCGTTAATTAACGCTTTGGCTTCTTTAACACTACTGGCAATAATGACAGGCATCAGTTTTATCTCATTTTGAAAACTGTGAAGCAAAATAAGAGTTAGTTCGTACCAGATCAACTACTTTTTATCGTATTCCGCCGCAGAAAAAACGTCGTACTGTGACGCGACGACGACCGGATATTTTGTGACAGCGATCCGGTCATCAACAGCACAATCTTATTCGACGCTGGCGATATGCTGCAATTTTGCCAACTCGTCAGGATGATTTCCCCTGTTGTTTTTCGCGCAATATCTCGCCGCAGCGCTGCTTGTCCTGACGCAGCGCCTGCTGTTCCTGCGGGCTGAGCTGGCGCCAGGTATCCAGCATCCGCTGCCCCAGCGCCGGAAGGTAATGGGTTTTATGCAGCGCGTAGTCAGAATTTCCCCCCTCGACGATATTCTGCATATCGTGGAGGAACTGGCGGCTGTCGTCATGATCGATTATGCAAAATACCGCCCGGTAGTAAGCTTCATCTTCCTCGGTGTAATGCGGGGTGAACCACCAGACCAGCAGCGCGATAAGCGCCAGTAGCGGGATAATTAAGGATAATTTTTTCAACATCAGTTTTTCGGCCGGAGACAATCAGCCGTCAGTGTACCTGCAACGACGGCCTGATGTAAGCGCCGGCCCCGGCGGGCCGGCACAGGCTAGTAGCCGACCGGGTAGATGCGGCCGGTCTGAACGCCTTCAATGCTGCGGCGATAGGCCTGCGCCACGGCGGCGGCGGGAACGCTGGGGAAGCCCGGGAAAAAGTCGCCGTAGGCCGCCAGCGACTCGCTGAGCACGGTGGGGCTGATGAGATTGATGCGGATCCCGCGCGGCAGTTCGCAGGCGGCGGCGCGGACAAAGCCTTCCAGACCGGCGTTGACCGTCGTGGCATTGACCCCCTGAGCAATGGGTTCCTGCGCGACAATACCGCTGACCAGGGTAATCGACCCCCCGTCGCGCAGAAAATGCTGGCCGACCAGCGCCAGGCGAATTTGCCCCAGCATCTTGTCCTGCAGACCGAGGTTGAACTGGCTGTCGGTCATGGTGCTTAACGGCCCAAAGTGCAGATTGCCGGTGGTGGAGACGATGGCATCTACTTCACCCGTTTGGGCAAATAGCGCCTCGACGCTCTCCTGCGAGGTGATATCCACCTGATAATCTCCCCGGGTGCGGCCGACGCGGATAACCTCATGTCTCTGACTCAGTTCTTCGCTGACCGCGCGACCGATGGTGCCGCTGGCACCGATAACGATAATTTTCATGGCAGACTCCTGATGAGGTGAGAGGCTATTTTTTAATAAAAGTAATCTCGGATAAACTGGCTAAAAGTTAGAACATTACTAACCAGAGGTTAGCAATATGGACAAATTACGAGGGATGGAGACGTTTATTGCCGTGGTGGAGTGCGGCAGCTTTACCGGGGCGGCGTCGCGCCTGGGGCTGTCGGCGGTGATGGTTGGGAAATATATCGCCCAGTTGGAAAGCCAGCTGGCGACGCGTCTGCTGGAGCGTAACACCCGACGCCAGAGCCTCACCGACGCCGGGCGAGTCTATTTTGACGAAGCGAAACGGGTGATGGAGCAGGTCTCCATCGCCGAAAGCGCGGTCGAGCGGCTGCGGCTGGCGCCGGCCGGCACCCTGCGGGTGAGCGCTCCCACCTCGTTCGGCGCCAGCGTGATCGCGCCCCTGACCGCCACCTTCCTGCAGGTCTGGCCTGCGGTCCGGGTGGAACTGGATCTGACTAACCGGATGGTCGATCTGGTGGATGAGGGGTTCGATCTGGCGATCCGTATCGGCGAGATCCATCAGGAGGATCTGGTGGCTCGCTACCTGGCGCCGTATCGGATGGTGATCTGCGCCGCGCCGGCTTATCTGGCGCGTTACGGGACCCCCGGGACGCCAGAGGATCTCGCCGATCATCTCTGCCTGTCCCATACGGTCTGGACCGCCCGCAACGAGTGGCGGCTGCCGGGCGTAGAGGGAGAAGTGCGCTGGAAACGCGATGCGGTTTTGCGCTGCAACGATGGCTACGCGCTGCGCCAGGCGGCGATCGCCGGGGCCGGGCTGCTGATGCAGCCGGAGGTACTGCTGGCCGATGCGCTGGCCAGCGGCAGCCTGGTGCGCGTGCTGGAGGCGTGGACTCCGCAGCCGCGGCCTGTGCATCTGCTCTGGCGCCAGGATCGTCGGCCCCTGCCGAAGCTGACGCAGTTTATCGCCCACCTTCAGCAGGGAATGGCCGACGCGCTGACAACGACCCGCGCGTCGGAATAATCACTCCCTCCGCAGCGCCTGCTGCCAGTCGGCAATCAGATCGTTGGGATCTTCGATCCCCACCGACAGGCGGATCAGCTGCGGTGTGATACCGTTCGCCAGGCGTTTCTCCAGCGGGATCGAGGCATGGGTCATGCTGAAGGGCTGGCTCACCAGACTCTCCACGCCGCCCAGGCTCTCCGCAAGCGTAAACCAGCGCAGCTTGCTGATGATGCGCTCGGCGTAACCTTCATCGCCCTTCACCACCACCGAAATCATGCCGCCGGGCAGGGCCATTTGCTGGCGCGCCAGCTGATGATGCGGGTGCGAAGCCAGCCAGGGAAACCAGACTCGCTCCACTTCCGGCTGCTGTTCCAGCCATTCGGCGAGCTGCAGCGCGTTCGCGCTGTGGCGCTCCATCCGCAGCGCCAGGGTACGGATGCCGCGCAGCGTCAGGAAGCTGCTGAACGGGTCAAGCACGCCGCCTACCGCATTCTGCAGATAGCCAAGCTTTTCCGCGAGCTCGGAGTTATCGCCAACCACCGCCAGGCCGGCGACGACATCGGAATGGCCGTTGAGGTACTTGGTCGCGGAGTGCACCACAATATCAAACCCATGCTCCAGCGGGCGATGGATCGCCGGCGAAGCAAAGGTGTTATCGGCGACGCTGATCAGGTTATGGCGGCGCGCGATGGCGGCGATGGCGCTGAGATCCGCGAGCTTCAGCAGCGGGTTGGTGGGCGTTTCCACCCAGATCATGCGCGTATCGGGGCGGATCGCCGCTTCAATTCCCGCCAGGTCGTCGGGTTTCACCCAGCTCACCTGCAGACCAGCGCTACGGCGGCGAACGTTTTCCAGCAGGCGGTAAGTGCCGCCATACACATCATCGACCGCCACCAGATGACTGTCCTTATCCAGCAGCTCCAGCACGGTGGAGATGGCGGCCAGCCCGGAGGCGAACGCGTAGCCGCGCGTGCCGTTTTCCAGGTCGGCGATCGCCGTCTCCAGCGCGTGACGGGTGGGATTCCCGCTGCGGGAATATTCATAACCGGTATGCTGCCCCGGCGCTGGCTGAGCAAAAGTGGAGGTGGCATAAATCGGCGGCATCACTGCGCCATGGCTGTCGGTGAAGGTTCCGCTATGTACACTCAGGGTGTGGATAGATGACATAAAAAATTCCTTATTGTGCGACTCGGTTACGCCAGGCGGTCAATACATCGCTGCGGGTGACCAGGCCAAGAAAACGCGTGTTGTCAGCGATCACCGCCACCAGACCGCGATCGAGAATGGCCTGCAGTTCACTCTCTGGCGCACGCTTATCGAGAGTTTCAACATGGCGGCTCATCGCTTCGCTGACCGGCAGGGAGAAGCGTTGGCGATCGCCCTGTACGTGGCGGATCAAATCCCACTCATCGACGATGCCGACCACGCGGCCATCCTCCAGTACCGGCAGTTGGGAGATGTCATACAGCCGCATGCGGGTAAAGACCGCGGCCAGGGTGTCGTCCGGCGCGGCCGTGACGGTAGCGCCTTCGTCATGGCGCAGGGCGATAAAATCACTGAGATCGCCCTGTTCGGGGCGGGCGATCAGTCCTTGCTGGCGCATCCAGTCGTCGTTGAACATTTTGGACAGGTATTTATTGCCGCTGTCGCAGGCGAAGGTCACCACCCGCTTCGGACGGCTTTGCGTCCGGCAGTAGCGCAGCGCGGCGCTGAGCAGGGTGCCGGTGGAAGAGCCGGCCAGCACTCCTTCGACCTGCAGCAGCTGGCGCGCGGTGTGGAATGCTTCGCAGTCGCTGACGCGATACGCGGTATGTACCCCCTCCAGCCTGGCCAGCGGCGGGATAAAATCTTCGCCGATCCCTTCGACCAGCCAGGATCCCGTTTCGCCGTAGCGTCCGGTATCGACCTGATCGGCAAGGATCGAACCCGCCGGATCGGCGAGAATAAATTCCGTTTTCGGCGAGTGCTCAGCAAACCAGGCCTGAAGCCCACCCAGCGTGCCGCCGGAGCCGACGCCGACGACGATGGCGTCGATGTCGCCCTCCAGCTGCTGATAAAGCTCCGGCGCAGTGGAGGTGGCATGGGCCAGCGGATTGGCGTCGTTATTAAACTGGTCGATATAAAAGGCGCCCGGCGTTTCATCGGCAAGGCGGCGGGCATAATCCTGGTAGTAGGCCGGGTGGCCTTTATTGACGTCGGAGCGGGTGAGCAGCACCGTCGCGCCCAGCGCCCGAAGGTGAAAGATTTTCTCGCGGCTCATTTTGTCCGGCACCACCAGGATCAGGCGGTAATTTTTCTGCGCCGCAATCAGCGCCAGACCGAGGCCGGTATTGCCGGCGGTGGCTTCGATAATCGTTCCCCCGGGCGCCAGTTTTCCCTGGCGCTCGGCTTCATTAATCATCGACAGCGCAACCCGATCTTTAATTGACCCGCCGGGGTTCTGATTTTCCAGTTTTAAAAACAGACTGCAGGGCCCGGTATCCAGTTTGTGCAACTGGAGCAGGGGAGTATGACCGATCAGGTCGCTCACGGAATGAAACAGTGACATAACCATTTACCCACTCGTTTAAGATATTTTTGCATGCTAGAGCTGTGAAAACGGTTATTTAAAGAATATTTCTCTGTCATTTAGCGCAAAATGGAATATAAGATGCTATTTGGCCATCTGGAGGGAAAGCAGGGCAGCCACCTGGGCGGATCGATTTCCAGAAAAGGGCGTTTCTAGCCGCTTTTAGCGGGAAAATGGCGATTTTAATCAGTGTGTTATCTGATATCTGAAAATGTATTTGCGAAAAGATTCTATGGAGAATAGGCCTGCGCTTGTCGTTAACTAGCAGCGGGCTGGCCAGGAGAAAAACGCAGCAGGGAAATCACGGGTTAACGCAGTTCGATGGAGAGTCCGGCTACAGAAAAGCAAAAACCCGCCTTGTGGGCGGGTTCTTTAAATAGTGGTGCCCGGACTCGGGAACATTCAGTACTCTATTAACTTGAAATTTATCATAAATCTGTTTTTGGTTGATTATCAAAACTCAGAGTTAGACCCATAATTTTACTTTCAAATCAAAATACTAGATTTGAATATTTAAAGGCATGTTCGGTTCGATACTCCGATTCGATTCCTTAAAATTTATCGTAATGACATCTGCGTTACGCGTGTTGTATACTTAATATCCACAGAAACACAAGAGGACAACACGATGCCAGCCGCAAACAGCATGTCCATAAAACGCGAAACGTTAAATCTGCGCATTAAACCTGCCGAACGCGATCTTATTGATCGGGCGGCGAAAGCCAGAGGGAAAAACCGCACAGACTTTGTGCTGGAGGCCGCCCGCGCTGCCGCTGAGGAAGCGCTGATTGAGCAACGCATCATTATGGCCGATCCGCAGGCTTATCAGGAATTTCTCGCTCGTCTGGATCAGGCTCCTGCACCTAATGCCGCACTGCGTAAAACTATGCAGACCCCTGCGCCGTGGGAACAGGAAGAATGATCTCGGCACCAGAACCGCTTCATGCCGGGCATATTCTTACCCCGTTTTGCTGCGGTATAGATTCCATGGATCACTGGCTGAAACAGCGGGCGATGAAAAATCAGGTTACTGGCGCATCCCGCACCTTTGTGTGTTGCGGCAGCGATTCTAACGTACTGGCGTATTACTCGCTCGCGTCCAGTGCGGTAATGACTAACACCGCCCCCGGTCGCTTTCGTCGCAATATGCCCGATCCGATCCCGGTAGTAGTGCTGGGGCGTCTGGCGGTGGATCAGTCTCTACATGGACGGGGCGTAGGTCGGGCGCTGGTGAGGGATGCCGGGCTGCGGGTGATTCAGGTGGCGGAAACTATCGGTATTCGGGGAATGCTGGTTCATGCCCTGTCGGATGAAGCGCGGGAGTTTTATCTGCGGGTGGGGTTTGAGCCGTCGCCGATGGATCCGATGATGCTGATGGTGACGTTGGGGGATTTGGTTCATGCCTGTTTGGCATTCTGGGCTGGATAGAAAATATTAAGGTGGTTATTTTCTAAACCACCTTAATTTCATCGTGCTTGGTCATATGCTATAAATTTTCTTGTAACCAAGCTTCTAACGCATCTACTTGTACAAAGTTAATATTAGTTTCATAAGGTGGATATCTTAACCACCAGTAAGTTTGTCTACTAATATATAAATGGATAAATTTAACTTCGTGATTATCTGCGGGTTCACTCCAGTTTAGTAGAGTACGAATATCATTATAATTTGCGGCTAGAAAATTAATTCTTTTTTCTATTTTTCCAATCTGTCCTCTTTTATCACCTCTACCAAATATTTTCTCTCGTAAACGGCGCATATCCTTAATGCAATAGTATGGCTGATTATACTTACACTCTATATTCAACCAGGTGTTGCTATCAGAAAAATAGGCTAAGGTATCAAAATCACCTACGTCAGGAAAATTTTTCTTTGGAAAGCGCTTTTTAAAGTCGATGCCAAGTTCAATTTGGGTTGCGAACCTTTTTACAATATTAAAAGTGGTTATTTCTAATTGCTTTTCAATACTCTCTTTTATCTTACCAACTTCATGTGAAATGTGGCTCCATTGAAATTCGGCAGGAAGATATCCATTTGCAATATGAGCAATCCATATTGTTCCTGCTCGATAAGCTGCCGCAGCACCCCAGATTATATTATTATTACTAGTTTCTATTAGTGGGCGAATATTATATCGATGATCTCGTTTATTGTGATCGGAAATAGGAACATCAAAATATTCAGAATCAGTACCCAGTAATTTTCTTATCTTATTAGGATTAAGAATAAGAAAATCTATTATTTTCTCTACTTCCTCATTAACCAAGTTAGTATTACTGTTAAGCAGTATGTTTACCATATCAGTCTTTGTTGCCTGATATGAAACATTTAATTTAATTTGGTTAAATCGCGCCCATTGAAACAGAATAGAGAAAACAGCAAGTAAACTAGAGTATTTGAAGCCTAGAACTTGTTGAAATACACGATCAAGATCATCTAATTTTTCATTTATAATATCGGACTCTACAGAGTCAGTGTCATTTAAATTATAACCTAACTTATAGCCAGCTTGTTCTTCACTAAACTTATCCTCTTTAATCTCACGATCTTCCGAAAAAAATACTTGTGGGATGTAAAAATTATCTATACTCAAACCACCTACATCAATATCGTTATGCAATATGTCACTTGCATTATAAAGTACGATTAACCAATCAATATCAGCAAGTAACTGTAATATAGCATCTGTAGTAGGTATGGTTTCACTTTTTGAGTTAAGACTTAAAGTGCATTCAAGCAAATACCTATAATTTGCTGACATACGGTTGAATTCAGTACCCTGTTTTGCTAATTTTTCTGTTCTATTATAATTAACCTCATGTTGAAGGCTTAACATAATATTTTTCTTTTTTCTGTGATCTTCGGCTACATAAGCATCATAGTTTTCAATGACAAATTGTAGCAAGTGCTCCCTGTTCATTGAGCGTATTGTTGCGTGGATTTTTTCTCTGAAAAAATCAGCTAAAGGGTTAATAATATCCTTGGCCTTCTGTAACTCATAATTACCTTCGTTAACTCCAGACTCTTTAATTAAGTTAGCCAATGTTTTTCTGGCTAGTTTATAGTGTTTGGCTTCAGGAACGTTTGGTTTTATTTCTAAAGTATCAAATGTGCGCTCTTCGCTGGATATTGCCATCCTTGCAGGTCTGTTCCCTGTGTTGATTATCTGTTGCCAGATATCTTCGGAGAACTCGATATGAAGCATTTGGGAGAGCGATTGTAAGAATGCAATACAAACATCAGCCTGGAAACTGGCATTTTGAGGTCTATTAAGACGATATTGCATTAGAGGTAAATTAATATGGATTTTTATATTTGCAGCAGAATTATCTTTGTTAATTAATGATACGTGAGTGAACAACTCAGGAGCAAAATTTTCTGTAATGTCGGAATTACTATCGACCAGATATTTTTTGTCAATAGTGCAGTGTACGGTAATTCTTTTTATATCTTGGAGGGATGTATTCTCTAAAATATCTTTTCGTTGTGATAATGCATCACAAGCACATTCTAAGAATAATGTCAGAAGTTGACCATTAAGATGATCTTCATTTAGTAGTGGTTTGCAATCGGCACAAAAATGTATTGTGCAGTTGTTTATTTTTGTTGACCAGGATACATAAAAATGATTTTTCGATATTAATGAAATATTTCCTTGATAAGTATTACTGATGTTCCATTTTACATTGATATCAGGGAAATTTGAGGGAGCCTGTGACCAGTATATTTCCAGTTCTTCATATCTCCAGTTAGAACCCCAGTGAGGATCAAGAGTAATCATATTAAAATCAATGGCACCATCTTCTAATACGGAGTAAGTGCTTCTGAAAGATGCAAATTTATCTATTACGGAAATAAAGAACGGATTTATTTTTGACTTATTCTTATCTAAATATGAAAAAAATAATGATAATTCATTTAGATTCTCTATTGAGTCAAACAATGCAATGAACTCTGTCAGAAAGAAGATGTGATGACTATATTTTAGTTGTGGTGGCTCAAAAAAATGCATTGCAGTAGTAAGATTAGAATTTATGAAAATAAATTCAATATCATCAATTGATAGCTGTTTCCCCGAGCGATTTCGAATGCCTAATAGTTGTGATGATGAAATCGGTGATAAAGCCCATTCACCTTGATTAAAAAGTTCGAAAACGTCTTCTTCTATATCTTTTAACTTACTTGCTGAATCAATGTCAAAAAGAGCAAGTAAATAAAACTTATCATTACCCTGTAATAATCCTGAGAATTTATAAGGTAGGACCTTTTTTCTGCTCAGGAGCAGAAATGGTTCCTCAATTATGCTTTCAAAACGCTGAGATATGAAATTTGAAATAGCATCTGAACAATCGATATCCATTTTTTTGGAAGCATAGTGCTCAATAATTACATTTGCCATATTCCTGAATGACAATGGATAAACACGATCACCAATGTTGATACCAATAGCAGGGAGTGCTACGCCCTCCATTATTATATTTGATAATTCAGCGGTAGAGTTAATGCTTCTAAATTCCCCTGCTTTTTTAATAAATATTTTTTCCGTCTGACTTCTTATTTTCTCAAACACATGACAGGCATCCGTTAAAGCCTGATGGCAACCTTTCCAGAATGTTTCTGGAGGGATTTCGACATGGCCGGGAGAGAACTCTGAGAGTGTATCAACTGGATTTAGGCTTGATAGAAACTGGTCCTGTAAAATAAGAACATTTTCCATTTGCTTAAGGATAATTGGATATTCTGCGTATCTAATTCCAAAAGCTTGAATATAATCATATAAGCGTTCGACTGAGCTACCGTAAAAAATTCTATAAATATTGTCTCCCCATGGCATTTTTATTTGCCCCCAGTCTTGTTCAGGGACAAAGTCTTCCATTTGAGGAATGTTAGGTAATATCTTATAAATAATGCTAAAAAATTCGCTTGCTTGTTGATATGTTTTAAGTTCCTTTTGGTTATTAAATGTACTAACATCCATGGAGAGCAAAGTGTTGAAAGCTATAGTGTGTTTTACAGGTGACGAGATATTAGGTAGCCATAGTTCAGAAATACTTAATGTAAGAAAAAGTTCTGCGAGATTGTACTCTTTATATACAGATGTTAAATTATCTTTTATTTTTTGCATAGCGTCTTCATAGTTTCTGTTACCCTTGCTAGAGGATTTTTCTCTGGATTTGTTACTGCTTTTTTTCTTTTTTAAATCTCGTTTTGCCTTGCTGTTCTTTCCCATTTTTAAATCCTTTTGAGAACTAAGTGTGTCAATGTGTTGGAATTAATATCCTTCAAGTCTTAACTTTGCATGCCGATCATTATTTGTAGCATCAAAATTATAATGTGAAGCAAGATCATCAAAGACACTTGCTAGTTTGGGATGGGTAAAATATAACTGGTTGGCAATTTCTTTGTATTGGTCAACTAGTTTTCGTTCTTTATCACCGCCTTCATCATAAGCTCTTACTGTTGTACCACGGCTATTAATAGTGCCAAAATAGAAACCTTGTCTGATTTCATCTCGTTCTGTCTCTTCCAGCAAATCTTTGATTGTTATGCTGGCCCATGGTGCATCATTTAGATGTTTTGAGCGGGATAGCCATTCACCGATTATGTAATCGGTAGTATTGCTTCTGTCATTTTCTGTCGCTAGTTTCCTGACTTCTTCAATCCAGTTACTAAATACGTATTCATCAATACTATGATCTGATTTCTGACCGGGGATGCCTTTCCCTTGATCCAGAACTCTGCCAGCTTGTTGTGCCGCAGCCATTAAGGATTCATCTTGTTTATACTCTTTATCGGATTCTGGTTTATAAGCAAGACATATTAATTGCATAAATAGTGATGGGTTAGAAAGTAACTCTGCGTAGAGGTTTTTTGCTCCTTTCTCACAACTTCTAAACGCTGAGAAAAAGAAAAATTCCAGTAATGCTAAATCTAAACGCGGTACCTGACCCGATGATTCAAGATATTCTATAGCCTCGGTCAAGTGCCAACCATCAGGTATTGATACATCTTTTTCGGTGGTACTTCGGAATCCATTTAGTAGTTTTAATAGGTTTTGCCAGGAAACTTTTTCCATTCGATACTTTATGAGATTAAATGCTGTTATATATCTGTCAGCAAGCATCATTTTTCCGATGAAGTAGTCAATTTCATCAGCATCGTCACTCCAGATGTGTGGATAGTTTATTCCCTTCCAGTACAGCATTTGAGCGTTTTCAGGGTAATTTGTAAGGTTGTGCCATGTAGCCATATTGGGTGGGAGTACTGAATGGAATGCAGCAATTTTTTCATCACTATCCATCTCATTCTTAAATATTGAAGAAGTTATCAGGGTAAGCCGTTTTTCTTCAGGGAGCCAGTTATAAAACGAACTGATCAGTGGATCATGGAACGGGAAACCATTATCCCTGAATTTTTCAACAATCCATGAGAATGAGTCTGTCAAATGTAAGTTGCAGGTTGCCAGAGACTCACCTATTACAGAGGGAGATTGTACTATTGAAAGTAAAGATGATAATCCGTCCCATCCTTGATGATTGTATATTTCTTCTATTGCATTGATTCGCATTTCTCTTATTCTTTCACTATGCTTTACATGATCTCTTTCACTGCCTTCAGGTAATACAGGATATTGAAGAGTGAACAGTCGACGTTTATCAAGAATAATATCTTGAGGTGTTAATAAATCGACGAATGACATGAGATCTTCTGCAATAGCTCTACTTTTTTTATCTCCATCAGTGTCATAAGAGTTATGCCAGTTTAGATAATGATATAACGCTTCTCTAACAATCTCCTTGTCTTTGTCAGGAAATGAAGTTGTGCTTTTAATTAATAAAATAAGTCTTTCTTGATAGCCCCCTTCAAAATGATCTATTCGCTTAATAAGTGCAGCTATTCTTTCGACATTTTTTTCTGCCAGATCCAGTATTCGCTCACCAAGTGCAGAATAATATTCATAAAGAAAATTCCCTCTCATTTGTGCACTGCCAGCATCATCATCCCGCCATTTTGGTCTGGCATTTTCCATATACATACCACCCAAAGGATCGGTTTGTTCATAGAGAAAACGCCAGACAATGCTATCGTGTTTTTTGATAAGCATATCAAGTACGATAAGTCTTTGTTCATCAGTAGCCATGGTTTGTGGCCAATAGGGTCTGAGCAATGATTTCAGAGTATTTTCTGGTGTATTGGCCCAGTTTCCCTGAATTCTTAATGATGATAGCTTTGCAAGAATAAGGCTGACTCTAAGTAATCGCCTTGGATTCCAAGCCAGAATTTCCAGTGCATGCAATAAGTCAGCATGCCAACAGCGCATGCCAAAGCCTGTGCTTTCGCTCGTTTCCATTAGTGGGCGAGTAACGCTAGCCTCTGTTGACTGTAAGCTTGTTTCTATGGATTTTAAGAATACCTCTGGTGATGCTTCAGCTAACGAACATAATACGTCGGTTAATGACAGCCATCTTTCACCCTCGGCATCCATCAACAGATCTCTAACCAGATTGTCGATGGCAGCAATGATGAAATCTGAGTTATTCCCTTCACTGCTTTCAGCGTAGATTCTGAGCTTCACCAGTGAGTCAGCGATTGATTTCAGAATAAAATCTGATTCTGAACGAACTTTTCCATAGATAGCCGCCATCCAGCGCTCTTCGTTTTTGAGTTCAAGCGCAGGATCGGGTTTAAGTAGCGTTTGTTTTACAACCAAGAAGAAACGTTCGAGCTGACTTTCTGTAAGTCGAGGGGCTAGTTGATACAATAGCTCAATGGGAGATTTTGCTTTCCATACATTGCCAATCTGTAATACCGGAGAGTCATCCCGAAGAGAGATTTCGCGTAGTTCCTGTTCCAGTTCTTCGTAACTTATTTTCGCAATAGTTTCAACGCAATATTTATCGCCTGCTTTTTTGCCATTCCAGCACCCCACCAAAGTCAACGTGATTAACGCATTTGCTGGCGATGTGGTCAGCCATACGGGAGATGAGATTGCCGGGTTCTTGGCCCTAAGACGTCGATAAACTGACCAGGAGCGCCCGGTTGTTCGTGATAACCGCCTTGCATCAGATTCTTCTTCTCCTAAAGCAATGAGCTTCTCTTCGAAACCGCTTCTGGTAAGACGCTCCAGAGTAATGGTATCACTTTGTTTATTGCCCGTAGTATTGTGATCGCCTAGGGAAAATGGAATAAAAATAGTTCGTTCAGGCTGATGACGGCTTTGTCTGGAAATATCACTGTTCATTGCCAGACAGAACTTAATTGAGGGATTTTTATCAATAAAGTGCCATCCATCTTAAGTAGTAATGCAGGCGGCTATATTTTCATGCCCCATTTCTATTAAGCTGGCGCAGGCAAAAGCGATAGCCTCTTCCTGACTGTCTGCCCGGATAATAATTTGTTCTTTTTTCTCTGACAGAATGCCGTTCAGCGTGTTTTTTTCCTCTTCTCTGCCTGCCAGCAACGTTTCTTTTGTTAATGGAAATTGTGACTGATTGCGCCATCGTTCCCAGAAATGGGAAATGGATTCAATGCCTGCGCCAGTATGGCCCGTTAGTTCACCGAACCAGAGAGCTACAGCCGGAGTGTTTTCCAGCCACGCCTCCAGATCGTCAGCATCAAGTGCATAAACGTCGGACCAGATGTTTTCAGCCCGAGCTTCTTTGAGCCAGCTAACTTTTTTGGGCCACCGACGTGGTGATACGAAAATAAAGCAACTTTTAGTCGCTTCCTGTGGTGAAATTTGTTGATTTCTCTTCCGAAAATCTGAGCGTGCTTTAGTAATGATGTCGGAGGAACATCCCATTTCCCAGAAAGAGGCACCATCAGGAACCCAGATGTTACCTTTGTCAGCCTGGACAATACCATCCCAGCCGCTGGTTGAAACAGAATCACCGCCGGGCATGCTCAATGCTGTTATTGTTGTGGTCGCACTGATTAATCGCCGGATCAAAATGGGCAACATTCCCTGAGCGTCTCTTGTGTCCGCCCACTGTTCAATTTGGGTCGCGGTGATCCTCATATTAAGATCCTTAAAGTGTGTTTTCTGGATTATATTCCCGATTACCCATTGAATAAAATGGAAAAAATGAAACCTTAGTCTTTTGTTTGATGCGAAAGACAAACGATTAGTTTTGCAGATAAGAGAGTGTTATTTCTGCGATCAGTCTTCCACAACCTCACTTGCTGTTAACTGCCAATCGCGGTATCTTTTACCCGTACCTGCAAATTCAGGTGCCGGGATTGGTCTCCCGAATATCATACCTGCGACATATGACGCGTTAGCGTCTTTTTTATGTCGTGCGTTCGGCTATACCTCTATGGTGGGCTGGGCGGGGGCACCGCAAGGTGCGCCGGTGTAGGTATGGCCGGTAAGACCAACTCCGCTCAGTTCACCACCCGGAAGATTGGTCTCTTCGGTGGTGGAATTTAAATTCACATACCGGAGGTTGCCTTATGGCTACGATCCCCACTCAAACACACCCGTTACTTTCTGTTCCCTTCAATGCCGCCACGGACTTCACCATCCTTGCTGACCACTGCGAAAACTTTGCCGATACCCTCATTGAAAGTGACGATCCGGCGCTACGGCTGGCGCTTTGCGGACGGCTTGCCGCTTGTCTCGCGCTGCTACGTCCCACGCTGAACGATCCCATCCCGTCCCATCTGATTGAAAGCCTGACCACTGATACCCTTCCCGCCAGTTCCCCCTGCTTTGAACCCGGTTCCGAATTACTTTGTGACTACTCACTCACGCTGGCGCAGCTTCTGACGGGGCGGGCGTTACTGCCGAAAATGGAACAGACGCTAACCGGATTACTGTGTGAGCTGGTCTGGTACTTTGCCGCTGAACTCAAAGCCCCGCGCTGGCTACGCACCGTAAACAGCGTGAAGTTTATTGACGAGGTGACAGCATGATACAGCCCGACTGGCATTCCGCCGACATTATCGCGGCGCTGAAAAAGCAGGGGGCGTCGCTGTCCGCCGTTTCCCGCAAATCAGGGCTGGCGTCCTCCACGCTGGCAAATGCTCTTAACCGCCACTGGCCCAAAGGGGAAAGGCTGATTGCCGAAGAGTTGGGGGTTGCGCCGGAGCACATCTGGCCTTCCCGTTACCGCAAACCTGAATACTGCTAAACAAAACAGACTCTCCCGATCTTCTGGCTGCACATGCAGGCGGAAGATCGGGAGAAGGCAAGCGAAGCGCGACAGTAGCCCATTCACGAAATCCACCGAAAACGTCTTTCGGGTAAAAACAATTTTTCCTTCCTGCGCCAGCCGCATTCGTATAATTTCCCTCACGCAACAAACTGCCTTCAGGCAGCCCTTAATGCTTCACGACCTGCAAGAAGCAGCCTGATTTCAGGCTGGTCGCCTTACCGGTGCAACCCTCTGCAAACACCGGGTCGCTGCTTACCGTGACAGAGGTTGAACTTTACAGCCAGTGCTTCCTTTCACTGCGCCAGAAACATCCCGGTCAGTCTGCACACCTGCTGACATTCAGCACCTTTTAACTTTACGGGCTGCGGCCTGCATTGCCGTCAGGCTTTGCTGCCGTGAGGCCGTAAAACTGCACCAGCCTGTGATGTTTAAAACACAGTACCAGACCAGTGCGTCACTTTAACCGCGCAAAGCGGGAAAGTGACGCACGCAGCCTTTTCGACCTGCACCAGATAACTCAGCTGCGCCAGCTCATGTCTGGATTCTGACACTGCCTTTTCAGGCTAATTAACCCATAAGGAGAACATGAACCGATACCGAGGCGGATCTGGACGATCCGGGGGATAACCCGCGCAAGCGGGCGGCTGCTCAGAGAGCACAACCGAAGCCCCTCCACACCTCAACGGCTGCCGCCCCGGCGCTCAGGTATCGTTCGCAGCCCCGACAAAACTCAGGGGCTATCGGCCTGCGCGCCGGGGAAAGCGGTATCAGTGTTGGGTTATGGATTTGAGGCAATCATGAAAAGGGGAAAGTATGGGGATGCTGAAGCAGGAAATGGCCCGTCTGGCGAGACAGGCAGGCGGCAGTCATAAAACGGTTCACGACCGCATCAGGCTGGCGCAGCGGTTCTGCGAACGTCTGGTGGTGGCGCAGAATGTGCAGATCCGCCGGTTGGGGCAGCTTAAGGCGCGGCATATCGAAGGCTATATCCGGGAACGGCTGGCGCAGGGCATAACAAAGCGTTCCCTGCAAAACGAGATGGCGGCGGTGCGCTGTATTCTGCGGCAGGCCGGCCGGGCAAAACTGGCTGACGGCGATCGGATAAACAACCGGGCGCTGGGTCTGGCGGGCGCGTCGCGCAACGGGACGAGACGTGCCATCACGCCGGAGTATTACCGTCATGTGCTGGAAACCGCCCGCATGAAAGACGCGGGGCTTGCGGCAGGGCTGGAGCTGGCGAGGCTGATGGGGCTGCGTTCTCAGGAGGCAGTGCAAAGTGTGCATTCACTAAAAACGTGGAAGCAGGCGCTGGAGCGCGGTGAATCCCGTCTGACCGTGGTGTTCGGCACCAAAGGTGGGCGGCCTCGCGAAACGATTATTCTTGATACTGCCGCTGTCAAAAAAGCGCTGGATAATGCCCTGTCTGTTGCAGAACAACGTCATGGACGGTTGATTGACAAACCCGACCTGAAAACCGCTATGAAATACTGGCACAGCCAGGCGTCACGCCTCGGGTTAACGGGCGTATTTTCTCCGCACGCATTGCGTTATGCCTGGGCGCAGGATGATATTTGTCATTATCTGGCGCAGGGATTCAGTGAAAAAGAGGCGCTGGCGATGACGGCAATGGATTTGGGCCACGGCGACGGGCGCGGGCGCTGGGTGGTGCAGGTTTACGGGCGGCGCGGGGAGTGTGACTGACCGCTTTTCACTGCAAAACGTCCGTTAAAAGGCCGAAAAGGGTAAGGGCGATTAAGGGGAACAGCGCCTGACCGGAAAGGGCCAGAGGGCTTAAAAGGCCGGGGCTGGCGCGGTCTGATGTATATCCGGCGGTATCTTACGGATATCATGCTTTGATTATCGAAAATTTCTATTAATTAATGAAAGTCGATAGGTTAATGCCCGAAATTATTCGGGTCGAATAATTTCGGGTGCTTCCCGATGAATAACGAAAATAACGAAGTTAAAACCTTTCAATGCAAAAAGCAGTCCCCGAACAACCGGGAACTGCTTTTTCGTTATCAGCGCATTACCTTACTGATGGCTCAGGCCGCCTTATGTCGCCGCGCATAAATATATGGCGCAACGTAGCCCTCACGGCTCACATCCAGATAATCCGACCACCATTGCATCATCTCCATACGGGCTTCCAGATGTTCTGCCTTATGCACATACGCCGCTCTCACACCGTTGCGCTCCTTGTGGCTCATCTGGCGCTCAATGGCGTCCTTCGACCACAGTGCGGATTCGTTCAGAGCACTACAGGCCATCGTTCTGAAACCATGACCGCAGACCTCGGTTTTGGTGTCGTAACCGATAACGCGCAGCGCCTTGTTGATGGTGTTTTCACTCATCGGCTTGTTCATGGAGTGCGCACCGGCAAAGACAAATACCGACTCTCCGGTAATTTCCTTAATCTGCTCCAGCAGGGCGACGGCCTGCGCAGACAGCGGCACCAGATGCTCATCCTTCATCTTTGCGCCACGCTCCGAAAATCTCACTCCCTTAACCGCTTCCCGCTGTGCAGGCACCGTCCAGATACGGGCTTTCAGGTTGAACTCATCCCAGCGGGCGAGGCGTAACTCACTGGAGCGCAGGAAAACGTGCAGATTTAGCTCCAGCGCCAGACGGGTCAGCTCCCGCCCCTTGTAGCCATTGATCTTGTCCAGCAGCTCCGGCAGGCGTTTCAGGGGCAGGGCGGGGTGATGTTGGGTCACAACAGGGGTCACGACGCCATCCAGATCGTCAGCCGGGTTATATTTAATCGTTCCCTGCTGTACTGCGTGGCGCATGATTTTGGTCAGATGCTGGCGCACTCGCCCGGCAACGTCATGAACGCCTTTATCGTCGATGGATTTAACCAGTTGCGCCAGATGGCGGGTTTCAACCTCTGCAATGTCCATTGCGCCAATATCAGGGAACACATAGCGTTTCAGGCAGGTCAGGATCTTGTCCGCGTGGCTTTCCGACCAGAGTTTAAGGCAACTGGTGTGCCATGCGGTGGCGATAAATTTAAACGTGCGGGATTCATCTACCGCAGCTTTTTCTGCTTTACGGGGCTGAGAAGGGCAAATACCGGATACCAGCAGCTTACGCGCCGCATCGCGCTTTTCGCGGGCTTCCGCCAGCGTAACCTGCGGATAGGGGCCGAAGGCCAGACGATTTTCCTTACCTTCAAAACGGTAGCGGAAATACCATAGCTTAGAGCCGCTGGTGGATACCGTCAGGTACAGACCTTGTGCGTCGGTGAGCTTGTAGCATTTTGCGAGGGGCTTTGCAGCGCGGATTTTACTGTTATTCAGGGCCATATGAGGGTCTCTCCATTCATCGAACTGAATGACCCGCAATCTGACCCCAAATTTTCCGGATACGTAGGGATAAACAGATACGTACCGGGAAAGATTTTTACGCTAACCTATTGAATTTAATACATGATGAGATTCATAGAGAAGCATAAAAAAGGAAAGGTGGTGCCCGGACTCGGAATCGAACCAAGGACACGGGGATTTTCAATCCCCTGCTCTACCGACTGAGCTATCCGGGCAACGGGGCGCATTAAACCGTAATCGCCGCGCCTCGTCAACGAAATTTATCTGTTTTGCAGCAGACTGAACAATCTATCACCACATTGCGCTAAAAGCACGCGTTTTCAGGCAAAAAACAGCGTCCAGGCCGCGGAAATCGGCATCGCCAGCACCAGCGCAGGCAGCATATTCACTACGGCAAACATTTTTATCCCGCAGATGCGCAGCCCGGTGGCCACCAGCAGCATGCCGCCGACGGCGCTGAAATCCGCCAGCATCATCGGCGTGGTAAGCGGCATAATGATCGCCGCGCAGGCTGCAAGAGTCAGCTGGATAAGCAGCATCGGTACGCTGATGGCGGCGACGGCAATGCCCAGGGTGCAGGCGAAGATGGTGGCGGTGAAAAAGTCGAGAAACGCTTTGGCAATCAGAATGCTGGCGTCGCCGGTCATCCCTTCGCGCATGGCGCCGAAGACGCCGGTGCCGCTGGCGCAGAACAGGACGATAATCGCCACATAGCTCTGAATATAAGACTCATGAGCCGAAGCCTTTTTCTTGCCTTTCGCTGACATCAACTGCTGGAGTTTACTGACCAGCGTATTGATGCCTTTTTCCATATTGCATATTTCGCCGAGCAGCGTCCCCACCAGGGTCGACAGCACCATCACCGGCAGATTGGCGCACTTAATGACCAGTAAAATGCCGATGCCCAATGACGCCAGGCCAAAAATAGAGGTCATTGCGGTGCGGATCCGTTCCGGCAACCGTTGGCTGAGTAAGGCGCCCAGCACACCGCCGACCAGCACCGCGCTGGCGTTAATAAAAGGTCCTGTAACCACGCTGACTCCTGTTAAAAATCCCTGATAACCGCATTATTATGGCGTTAACTTACCGGGAAAGCTTGTGTATCCGTGATATAAGTGCATACGGTTTTCATCTTGCGCCTGTTCGGGAAAGGTGCCATGATTGCGCGAATTTTCTCCTCCCTGATATGAGGCCGCCGATGACGACACAGCCATTATCTCGCCAGCGACGCCGCGCCCAGATGCGCGGGCTGCCTCATCTTGCTACGCTTACCCCTCTGTTCACCATGCGGTGAAGGACACGTATGCTCACTGTAGGGCAACAGTAAGATCGGACGCGTCTGCTTTTACTGATGTCCGGCGGTCGGAGCTGAATCCGTCAGACCCGGACACATCGTTGGGCAAGGTCTCCCTTGTCTGAGATTTTTACACTCCCGATACGGGCATTTGCGCTTATGAAATCCATGCACATTGCCGCCAGCTGCGAGCTGGTCACCCGCTTGTCCACCCACCGTCGCGTTGTGGCGCTGGACAGTACCGATTTTACCGATGTGGCGGCAGTCGTCATCTCCGTGGCCGACAGTCGCAGCGGCATCCTTACTCTCCTCAGGCGTAGCGGATTTAACCTGCCGGTCTACCTACTGAGTGAGACGGCGGTCGACAAGCCGGAGGGGGTGCAGGCAGTGATCGCCGGTAAAGATCAGGAGTGGCTGGAGCTGGAGGCGGCGGCCTGTGATTATGAATCGCGTCTGCTGCCGCCGTTTTTCAATACCCTGACCCAGTACGTCGAGATGGATAACAGCACCTTTGCCTGTCCGGGGCATCAGCACGGGGCGTTTTTCAAAAAGCACCCTGCAGGCCGTCAGTTCTATGACTTTTTTGGCGAAAATGTCTTTCGCGCCGACATGTGCAACGCCGATGTGAAATTAGGCGATCTGCTGATCCACGAAGGATCGGCCAAGCACGCGCAGAAGTTCGCTGCGAAGGTGTTCAACGCGGATAAAACCTACTTCGTCCTCAACGGCACCTCGGCGGCCAACAAAGTCGTGACCAACGCGCTGTTGACCCGCGGCGATCTGGTGCTGTTCGATCGCAACAACCATAAGTCAAACCATCACGGGGCGCTGATCCAGGCGGGAGCGACGCCTGTCTATCTGGAAGCTGCGCGCAATCCGTTCGGCTTTATCGGCGGCATTGACGAGCGCTGCTTTGATGAGCATTACCTGCGGGATCTCATCCGCGAAGCGGCGCCTGAGAAAGCCAATGCCTCCCGCCCGTTTCGTCTGGCGGTGATCCAACTCGGAACCTACGACGGCACGGTCTATAACGCCCGCCAGGTGGTGGATAAAATAGGCCACCTCTGCGATTACATCCTGTTCGACTCGGCGTGGGTGGGCTATGAGCAGTTTATCCCGATGATGGCCGACTGCTCGCCGCTGCTGCTGGAGCTGACCCCCGACGATCCGGGTATTTTTGTCACCCAGTCCGTGCACAAGCAGCAGGCCGGCTTCTCACAGACGTCGCAGATCCATAAAAAGGATAACCATCTGCGCGGCCAGGCGCGCTTCTGTCCGCACAAGCGGCTGAATAACGCCTTTATGCTGCATGCTTCCACCAGCCCGTTCTATCCGCTGTTCGCCGCGCTGGACGTCAACGCTAAAATCCACGAAGGCGAGAGCGGCCGCCGCCTGTGGGCCGAGTGCGTGGCGCTGGGCATTGAGGCGCGCAAAGCGATCATCGCCAACTGCAAGATGATCCAGCCCTTTATTCCGCCGATGGTGGCGGGGCGCCCGTGGCAGGATCACCCGACCGAGGCGATCGCCCGGGAGCGCCGCTTCTTCAGCTTCGAACCCGACGCGCGCTGGCATGGTTTTGAAGGCTACGCGGACGACCAGTATTTTGTCGACCCGTGCAAGCTGCTGCTGACCACCCCGGGCATCGACGCGGAGAGTGGGGAGTACAGTGAGTTCGGCATTCCGGCGACTATTCTGGCGCATTATCTGCGTGAAAACGGCATCGTGCCGGAGAAGTGCGATCTCAACTCGATTCTGTTCCTGCTGACGCCGGCGGAAAGTGCCGAAAAAATGGCGCAGCTGGTAGCGATGCTCGGGCAGTTTGAACAGCATATTGAAGCGGATACGCCGCTGGCCGATGTGTTGCCGACCATCTATAACAAATATCCGGTGCGTTATCGCGACTATACCCTGCGCGAGCTGTGCCAAGAGATGCACGATCTGTACGTTAGCTTTGACGTGAAGAGCCTGCAAAAAGAGATGTTCCGTAAACGGAGCTTCCCAAGGGTGGTGATGAATCCCCAGGATGCCAACCACGAGTTTATTCGCGGCAACGTTGAGCTGGTGCGTCTGAGCGAGGCGGAAGGCCGCGTCGCGGCGGAGGGGGCGCTGCCGTATCCGCCGGGCGTGCTGTGCGTGGTGCCCGGCGAGGTCTGGGGCGGCGCCGTGCTGCGCTATTTCCTCGCGCTGGAGGAGGGGGTCAATATGCTGCCTGGCTTCTCGCCGGAGCTGCAGGGGGTTTACAGCGAGACGGATCCGGACGGCATTAAGCGGCTGTATGGCTACGTGCTGAAGGGATAAAAAAACGCCCCGCCGAACAGGCGGGGCGTTTTACTTTTGCCGATCACACGCTCTGCTGGGCGGCGGTCGGTTGTCTGACGTGTTTGTATTTGAACAGCGCCACGAAGGCAAAGGCCAGCACCAGCGAATAGCCGGCGAAAATCAGCCACACGCTCTGCCAGTCAGTGATCCCCTCGACGGTAAAGTGTTCGACGACTTTGCCGCTCACCATCCCGCCGAGAATACAGCCGAAGCCGTTGGTCATCATCAGGAACATCCCCTGAGCGCTGGCGCGGATTTCCGGGCGCACCTCTTTCTCAACGAACACCGAACCGGAGATGTTAAAGAAGTCGAAGGCGCAGCCGTAGACGATCATCGACAGCACCAGCAGTACAGTGCCGAACGGCGTCGGGTCGCCAAAGGCGAACAGGCCGAAGCGCAGCATCCACGCCACAATACTGATAAGCATCACGTTCTTAATGCCGTAGCGGCTAAGGAAGAATGGGATGGTCAGGATAAACAGCGTTTCGGAAATCTGCGAAATCGACATCAGCACTGACGCGTGCTCGACGATAAAGCTGCCGGCAAACAGCGGATCTTTATCGAAGCTGTGCAGGAAGGTGTTACCGAACATGTTAGTGATTTGCAGCTCGGCGCCGAGCATCATCGAGAAGATAAAGAAGATAGCCATACGCTTGTTTTTAAACAGCGCAAAAGCGTTCAGGCCGAGCATCTCCGTCCAGCTTTGATTGCGCTGGGCGTTGGCGACCGGAATATGCGGCAGCGTCAGGGTGAACAGAGTCAGCAGGACCGACAGCGTCGCGCCAATGTACAGCTGCATATGGCTCAGTTCAAAGCCGGAGAAGCTCACGCCCCACATGGCGAGGATAAAGCCGATGGTGCCCCAGATACGAATTGGCGGGAAATCGGTGACAATATCCAGCCCCGCCGACTGCAGGCGGTAGTAGGAGATGGTATTGATCAAGCCAAGCGTCGGCATATAGGCCAGCGAGTTAAGCAGGATCACGAGGAACATCTCGCCCGGCGTGGTGACCTGCGCCGCGAGGTACAGCGTTAACGCGCCGACCAGGTGGCAGATGGCGTATACCCATTTGGCGCTGATCCACTTATCGGCGACGATGCCGAGCAGCGTCGGCATCAACACCGCGGCGATACCGAGCGAGCTATACACTGCGCCGATTGCCGCGCCGTCAAACTTCAGCGTGACAAACATGTACGAGCCAAGCGTGGTGAGCCAGCTCCCCCAAAGGCAGAACTGCAGGAACGACAGTATTTTGAGCTGCAGCTTAAGATTCATGTAGTTATCCTCACAAATGTGGGCTTGTTATGTTTTTAAAATAACATTAATCCCGTTATTTTGATGCGATTCTATCATTCACTAGCTTAATGCTTCTGTTAACTGCCGCAGAAAACCGAAAGATATTACAGAGTATGGCGGAGAATAAGCGCGGCCTCAGCGCGGGGCTGAGGCCGGAGTCGGGAGGAGGGCTATTTACGGCGGTAGCTTTTCTGCGCCGTATTAACTTTGTACAGATAGCGGCGCGATTCCGCCGACGGATGGCGGGTGGTCAGCGTCTGGTAGACGTCCCCTGGCGCCATGCTGTTGATAATATTGGCCGCCTGCACTTTATCGCTGGAGAAGACCCGCAGTACGCTGCCGGCGCCGCCGTTATAGGCAGTGATCACCGCGTAGCGACGCGAGGTGGGGTTATCGATGCCGGCGAGGTAAACATTGTTCAGCATCGCCAGGTAGGCGGTACCGGTGTCGATGTTATTCGCC
>ERZ791760.251-NODE-251-length-30191-cov-9.092547_pt1 | contig 30191 bp, 22 predicted proteins | sample MGYA00509950_ERZ791760 | MGnify/ENA primary metagenome ERZ791760 (study PRJEB30046, sample SAMN00792002) | human gut metagenome | study: EMG produced TPA metagenomics assembly of the A metagenome-wide association study of gut microbiota in type 2... | reverse complement strand
CGGTAGCGGATGGTGAGGAACTCTTGCAGGTGCTTGTAAACGGTCCTGTACTTCAGGAGCGTGCCTTTGGCTTTCATGCCAGCATCCACCTGTTTCTCGTAGTCTTCGTTGTGCTGCCGGAACACCTGCATCAGCGTGTGATAGCGATGTTCCAGTCCGAGAAAGGCGTTCTTGACCTTCTCCGCCGTGACGAAGTTGTCACGCTCCATGATTTCCTGATAGTGTTTGTTGATGCGCACACGCATCTTGTCGAGCATGCGGTTCGTTTCGAGTGCCGCCGAGCTTCTGCCCGTGACACGTCCCCCTTTGGTGTCCCACAGCTTGGGATCGACGGTCAGTTTGCAGCTGAACTGCGTTTGGCTGCCGTCCACCGTAATGCGTCCCATGACGGGTACTGTCCCGTCCTTTTTCACTACCTGACGTTTGAGGTAGTAGATTACTGAAAATGTACTCTTCATCGTCCTTATTTTTTTAGGTTCAAAATTAGTTGGTGAAGAGTCCGTCGCCGGTACGCAAAACGGGGAGGAACGGCGCAATCTTTTTCCGTAACCGGATTTGTTGCGTGAGTTGTCAGTAACTCACTAATCCTTAACGCCTTGTTTCGTTATCCGTGTCCGTTTGTCGCCATTCCGTGCATGGTTACGGACAAGTAACGTAGCGGCGTCCTGATTTGGCTTCAGCGGTGATTGCGATGGCTTCACGAATAATCGGAAGCACGACTGAAACCCTTGTAACTCAATTCTATCACTATATCTTTCCGCATTTCTCTTTTTTGTAGTAACTTTGTAGACGGAAAACAATTATTATAATGATAATGAAACGGTTAATATTTATTTTTACAGCATTAATCATGTGTGTTACAAGCATGTCGGCAGCTGGGAAACTGTCGATTAAGGACATCACGAGTGGTAAGTTTGCGGCTAAAACCGTAAACGGTATAAACCCCATTGAAGGCACAGACACTTACGCACGCATCAGCGACGACGGCAAGCGTGTGGAGAGCTACTCGTTCAAGACGGGCAAGAAGATAGCTACACTCTTCGACGTTGACAACACGATGGGGCAGAAGATAAAGGACTTCGACGGATATATCCTCTCGCCCGACGGCACACGTATGCTCATACAGACCGAGACGGAGCGCATCTACCGCCGCTCGTTCCGCGCCACATACTACATATACACCATCGCTTCGCACAAGCTGGCACGCCTCTCTGACGGCGACAAGCAGCAGGTGCCGGTGTGGTCATCGGACGGACTGCAGGTGGCATTCGTGCGCGATAATAACATCTTCGTGGTGAAACTGCTCTACGACAACGCCGAGATACAGGTGACGAAGGACGGCAAGCGCAACGAAGTGATTAACGGCTTGCCCGACTGGGTGAACGAGGAGGAGTTCGGCTTCAACCGTGCGCTCACCTTCAACGCCGACGGCACGATGATTTGTTGGCTGCGCTACGACGAAAAGCGTGTGAAGACCTACTCGCTCCAGATGTACAAGGGAATGGATCCGGAGAAGACAGAGAATGCTCTCTATCCTGGCTATTACGAGTACAAGTACCCGAAGGCGGGCGAGGACAACAGTCTCATGTCGGCATGGAGCTACGACATCAAGTCGCACAAGATTTCAAAGCTGCAAGTGCCGCTCGATGCTGACGGCTACATGCCGCGCATCAAGATGACCGACGACCCGGCGCGTGTGGTAGTCTACACCATGAATCGCCATCAGGACCAGCTCTGCCTCTACAGCGTGAACCCGCGCAGCACCGTGGCGCAGCTCATCGTGAAGGAGTCGGTGCCTAAGTACGTGAAGGAGGAAGCCATGGAGGGCGTGAAGTTCGTAGGTAACAACATACTGCTGCCGAGCGACCGCTCGGGCTACATGAAGCTATACGTCTACAGCATGAACGGACAGCTGCTGCGCACCATCGGCGAGGGCAACTACGACATAACCGCTGTGTACGGCTACGACGCAAAGACCGGCGACGTTTACTATCAGGCAGCAGCGCTCGGAGCAGCCGATCGTCAGGTGTTCGTGGCGCACAAGAATGGCAAGACACAGCGCCTCACAAACCAAAAGGGATGGAACTCGGCGCTCTTCTCAGGCGACTACCAGTACTTCATCAACACATGGAGCGACTATAACACACCTTATGTATATACTACTCGCACTCGCGAGGGCAAGCTAATCTCTACGCTGCAGGACAACGCAGCACTGAAAAAACTCGCCGCCGAGTATGGTTTCTGCAAGCGCGAGCCGTTCGAGTTCACTACTTCCGAGGGCGTGAAGCTCAACGGATGGATGCTGAAGCCGCAGAACTTCGACCCGTCGAAGCGCTATCCTGTAATCATGCACCAGTACAGCGGACCGGGCAGCCAGATGGTTAAGGACGATTGGAGCGCAGGCTCTATGGGCTCGGGCGGAGCCTTCGACTCTTACCTTGCGCAGCAGGGCTTCATCTGCGTATGCGTTGACGGACGCGGAACGGGCGGACGCGGAGCCGAGTTCGAGAAGTGCACATACCTGAACATCGGCGACCTCGAGTCGAAAGACCAGGTTGAGGCTGCGCTCTACCTCGGCACACTGCCTTACGTAGACAAGAACCGCATAGGCATCTGGGGCTGGAGCTACGGTGGATTTAACACGCTGATGAGTATGTCGGAGGGTCGCGAGGTGTTCCGCGCTGGTGTAGCTATCGCTCCACCTACCAACTGGAAGTTCTACGACTCCGTCTATACCGAGCGATACATGCGCACACCGAAGGAGAACCCCGACGGATATGCCACCAACCCGATAGAGCGTGCGGCCAAGCTGCACGGTGCGCTGCTCATCTGCCACGGCACTGCCGACGACAATGTGCATCCGCAGAACGCATACGAGTACTCGGAGGCTCTCGTACAGGCTGACAAGGACTTCCGCGAAATCTACTACACCAACCGCAACCACAGCATCTACGGAGGCAACACACGCAACCATTTGCTCAGACAGGTGGCACAGTTCTTCCAAACCGAATTGAAGTAACAATCAGGTGGTGCAGTTGTCTCCGCTCGGCTTTGCCGCTTGCCATAGCAAGAACTGCACCATCTTTTCCCCAAACCGCAAAACAAAATAAACACAATAATAATGAATATTAAACAACTTATTTCCACTGCGGCACTTGCTACTCTCGCATTCGTGCCCGGTCAGACAAATGCCCAACAGGTACCTCTCGGACGAGAGCTATGGGGCAATGTCGTACACAGCAATCGCTGGCAAGACGGCGATAAGGAGTACGGCTTCTATTCGTTCGGCGTATCAAAGTCAATCGACGTGAACGAGATGTTCACCGACGCTAATATGTACGCCAATGCAAGTGGTGCGCTGGTAGGCGACCGCCTCGACGTGATAAAATTCGACCGCTCCACAGGTTCGATGTTGCACTATAAGTATAGCGTTTCAAGTGGCGTGTGTGACGACATGACATATCTTACCGACTACTTCTTGTGGGCTACCGAGACTGCCGTGTCGGCAGACGGCAAGGTGTATGGTGCGTTCTTCACTGGAGATGCTGAGAGCGTAGAGCTTGGTATTGCCGACTATGCCAACAACACACGTAGCTCCATCGGCACGCTGAACCGCTATTATGTGGCTATGGGTATCACAAAGGATAACAAACTCTATGGTATCGGCGACAACGGCAACCTCTACAAGATAGACATAAACACCGCAAAGGAAACGCTCGTAGGCTCTACGGGTGTCATCGTGAGCGATGCTACCACACAGTTTAATGTGCAGAGTGGCGAAATCGACCACGAGACAGGCATCTTCTACTGGGCTTGTACAGACGTGAAGGGTAAGTCGGCACTCTACACAGTAGACCTCACAACGGGTAAGGCAACGAAGATTGGCGACTTCATGAACAACGAGCAGATTGCGATGCTCTCAATCCCTAAGGAGACAGTGAAGGGCACAGCTCCAGCACTTGCTTCAAACATGAGCCTCGCCTTCGACAAGGCTTCGCTTACGGGTAATGTCAATTTCACTGCGCCTACAACAACATACGCAGGCGGTAAGCTCACCGGTTCGCTCGATTATGTGGTAAGCGTAGACGGCAAGGAGGCAACGAAGGGCACAGTCAACGCTGGCGAGAAGGTAAGTGCATCGGTAACAACAAAGCGTGGCATACATTCTATTTCTGTCATTTGCTCTAACTCGGCAGGTAACGGACCGAAGGCATATGTCAACGGCTTCATAGGCGACGACACGCCACTCAAGCCTGCAAACGTGAAGGCTACAGTGAATGTAACAACGGGTAAGGTGCAGCTCTCGTGGGATGCCGTTACGAAGGGTATCAACAATGGATATGTAGGCGATATTACATACAACGTAGTGCGCTATCCTGACAAGAAAGCTATCGCAACGGCCACAACTGTTACGTCTCTAAACGACAACCTGCCTAATGGCGATTTCACTGGATACTACTATACTGTGCAGGCTGTGAGCGGAACTCGTAAGAGCGAAGCGGTGAAGTCGAACAGTGTTTCGTTTGGCAAGCCGGTTGAACCACCATATACATTGACTATCACTAACGAAAACTCTATCAATGTATGCACAATTCTCGACGCAAACAAAGACGGTGTTACATGGAAGTATCTGCAGAACGACGGATCTAATCTTCCGGCAATAGAGATTTCTAATGGCGAAGTGACACACGACGACTGGCTTATTCTGCCTGCACTTAGCTTGAAGGCTGGTGTGCTCTACAATCTCACCTATCGTCTCGCAACAATGGGTCAGAACTATCCGGAGTTGCTCGAAGTGAAGTATGGCTCTGAGCCTACAGCTGCTGCTATGGTTCATGAGATTGCGGCGAAGAAGGAGTATTCAAATCAGGAGTTCTCTACCATTAAGAATGAACTGACAGTGGATAAGGATCAGGTGGTTTACATCGGTTTCCACTGCGTAAGTAATCCTGACTGGTGCTACCAACTCATACTCAAGGACTTTGCTGTTGTTGGCAACTCGCTGAAGGCTCCGGATGCTGTCACCGAGATATCTACAACCGCAGCTACCGACGGATCGCTCAAGGTGCGCGTTGACTTCACAGCTCCGTCGAAGGCTATCGATGGCAGCAAGCTCGATCCTTATTCTGAACTTGATGTGCGCATCATGCGCGATGGCGAGGAGATACAGTCGATGGCTGCTATTGCGCCAGGTGAGAAGTGTTACTATATCGACAATTACGCTAAGGAAGGATACAACAACTACAGCATCATTGTGAACAATGAGTACGGAGTAGGTCGCGAGAGTAAGTCGGTTGAGGCTTACGTAGGCGAGGACTATCCTGCAAAGGTTGAGAACATAAAGGCTTCTGTTGGCGATAAGGGCATCACACTTTCTTGGAATCCCGTCACTAAGGGTGAGCATGGTGGTGTAATGCCTAATGATCCTATCTCCTATAAAGTTTACCAAATAAACGAGAGTGGCACTGGTGTCGACTTGGATCTGATTGATGAGGTAAAGACGACAATGGTTAATATAGACTATGATGTTAATACCGGCGATCAGGATATGATTAACTATGCTCTTAGTGCTTCTAACTCAATTGGTGAGGGTCCGCGCGCAATGTCGCCAGGCATCATCGTGGGTAAGCCGTACGAGCTGCCGTTCGAGGAGCACTTCAAGGGTGGTGCTCTTGATAACAAGATGTGGTTTATCACAGAGCTGGGCAGCGAGGAGTCGACATTCAGCCTCATGCAGGGCTTCTCTGCTGACGGCGACGGCGGTTGTGCCGGATATGTAGCGGCTTCTGCTGATGATAGTGCGCTGCTCGGTTCGGGTAAGATTTCGCTCAAGGGTGCTACTAACCCGATACTCGTATTCTCTACAAAGTCGACATTGGCTGAGGCTAAGGGTAAGGTGGTGGTCTACATCCGCAAGCCCGACCTCTCTGAGAAGCAACTCTGCGTTGTCGACTATAGCAAGCTCGACAACTCGGCTAAGGAGTGGCGCACTACGTCTGTCACTATTCCGGCTGAATACAAGTCGCTGCCTTATGTGATGTTCACATTCGTGGCTTCGGCTGATAAGGGCGAGAGCGTCTACTTCGACCAGATTTACGTTCGCGACGTAGTGGCTAAGGATATGCGTGCTACAATCTCTGTTCCGTCAAAGGTACGCAAGGGCGACAATGTAACAGCGCGTGTAATGGTTACCAATATGGGTAGCACGACTGTTGATAAATACACCGTTAACCTCTATGTCGGTGACAAGCAGGTTGCGACAAAGAACGTAACAACGAAGCTCGCTCCTTACGCTTCACAGACAGAGGAACTTACATACAAGACTTCGGTTGTTGATCCGTCACCACTGAAGCTGAAGGCTGAGGTGGTTATCGATGGTGAGGCAACACCTGAGGACAATGAGGATGCTGCAGAGGTAGCTCTCACTGCTTCAACTCTGACAGCGCCGGAGAGCGTTACCGCTTCTACTGCTGATGAGAAGAACGTGGTTGTAGAGTGGACTAAGGTGAACGAATCGTCGGAGCGTGTTACTGAAAACTTCGAGACATACGCAGCATGGAGCATGGATTACTTCGGCGATTGGACTTCTAATTACGTAGAGAAGGGTATCGCTAAGGGTCCGTTCAGCAAGTCTTATCCGCATCCTAACGAGAATAAACGCTTCGCTTACACGCTCGTAGAACCGAACACTTGGCTTAATGCAGAGATTCTCGACAAGTATGCATGCTTGAAGCCTCACTCTGGTACGCACTACTTAGCTTCGTTCTACAGCGTTGAAAACTCTCAGTTCATCCCTGCTGACAATTGGCTTATTTCGCCTGCTCTGCCTGGCGAAGCGCAGACTATCAGCTTCTGGGCTAACAACTTCAATTCGCAGGGCACTAAGTACACGGAGAACTTCGAGGTGCTCTACTCTACATCGGGTATAGCTCTCGACGACTTCAAGTCTACAGGCAAGAAGTTTGAGGCTACTACCGGCGAGTGGAAAGAGTACACGGTTAATCTGCCTGAGGGCGCAACCTACTTCGCTATCCACAACAACACTGCCGACACATATATGTTTATGCTCGACGATATTACATACACTGCTGGTTGCGGTAAGGTGCTCGGCTACAACGTTTATCGCGACGGCAAGCTGCTGAAGCGCATCGAACCGAACGCCGAGCTTCGTATCACCGACAATGCTCCGAGCGGCAAGCATACCTATGCTGTGTCTACAATCTATGCTGGTGGCGAGTCGGAGGCTACAAAGTCGGCTGTTGTTACTGCTATTGATGGCGTGAGTGTGGATAACGGCACATTCGATGTCTACACCGTCGATGGCAAGCGCATAGCTAAGGGCGTTACATCGCTCGACGGCATAGCACGTGGCTTCTACATCGTGAACGGCAAGAAGGTCGTTCGCAAGTAAAGCCCCTCCCAACCCTCCCCGTCGGGGAGGGCTTAGTTTGCCTTAAAGAGGCTTAGGAAGGCTTAAAGAGGCTTAGGAAGGCCTAAAGAGGCTTAGTTCAGCTTAGTTAGCAGTTTTTCTCGGCTTAGTTAGCAGTTCTTTCTCGGCTTAGAAAGGCCTAAAGAGGCTTAGTTCGGCCTAAGCTCAATCACAAAAAAACACGAGTTGGAAAATCATTCCAGCTCGTGTTTTTTTTATTTCAACTAAAGCAGTATTAGCTTCTGCTCACTTGGAATCCGTTCTTGCACAGGCTCATCTCTACGAAGCGAGCCTTGTCATTCGGGCGATTCTCGTTGAGTATGCAGCGTATGCGTGCCGCAGCTTCAACATCCTTAGCCACCATGTAGAGATAGCCACCGCCACCTGCGCCAGGCAACTTGTAGCCGAGGCAGAGGTCGTCAATCTGTTTTGTGAGTGCTTCCACAGCGGGCGGGTTGGTGCCGGCATCGAGCAGTTGGTTCTGCTGCCATGTCTTGCCAACGAGGCGTCCCATGCGCTCGAAGTCGAGGCGTTGTATGGCGTCGAACATCTCCAGTGCGTGTGCCTTCATCTCGCGCAGTTGCAGCAGTTCGTCGTGCTCGTTGAGGAACATACGGCGCACAATCTCGGCGAGTATCGTCTTCGCCGTGCGTGTGATGCCTGTATAATATAATAGGTGGCACTCGCGGTAGTCGGGCTGTTGAAAGAGGTCGCCAGGCAGGTAGCGCACATCCGGACTCTGACTGAATCCGCGCTCCGTTTGCAGCAGTTTGATGCCAGGCAGGAGTCCGCCGTACTGGTCTTGCCAACCGCCACCTGTGGTGAGCAGCTGCTCGAGCACGAGTGTGCGGTGTCCGATCTCGGTCTTGTCCCAGCCCAGTCCGCAGAAGTCGCTGAGTGCTCCGAGCACGGTTGATGCGAGCAGCGAGCTGGTGCCGAGTCCGCTTCCGGCTGGTATAGCCGAGAGCAGCGTCACTTCGATGCCACAACCGAACGCACGCAACTGCTCTTCGAGCGAGCGGTAGCTATCCTTGCAGAAGCGCGGCAGGAAGCCGGCGAGCGAGAGGGCTGCCTTCGGTATAGAGAATGGCGAACCTACAGTGTTGTATGCCGAGAGTTCTTCGTATGTAGTGATTACTTCCGATGCACCGAGGTCGATACTTCTAAGTATGATGTGTGGCTCAGCGCAGGGCTTCACGTATGTCTGCAGCGGTGGTTGTCCGTTGAGGTTGATAGCGAGGTTGACGACGTTGCCGCCCTCCATGAGGCAGAATGGTGGTGTGTCGGTCCATCCGCCAGCTATATCTATGCGCACGGGCGAGCGTCCCCATACAATCTGGTCGGCATACACCGACAGTTGGGGGCGTTGCTTTACGCGCAGTGCCTCGGTGGTGAGTCCCTCGCGCAGCAACGAGAACGCTGCTGCTTCGTACTTCTTAGCCTGCTCGCTGCTCTGTGTACCGCCATTCGTGCGTTGGCGTTCGGCTTCCGAGCGGAACATGGCGTCGCAGGTGCGTGTCAGGAGCGAAGCCGACTCGGGTAGGGCGTTGGGCAGTGCTACGTCGTACTTGCCGTACTCGTGTGCTACGGTCTGCAGGTCGCTCTGGTAGAACACGCTATGCTGCCAGTTCTTCGCAATCATAGGCAGGTTCTTCAGGCGCAACTTCGTGCGCTGATCTACGAGACGGCGGAGGTTTGCCTCGGCACTTATCTCGTCGGCGCTCATGCGCTTCGCCTTCTCCCATATCGTCTTGCCCTCTGCGAGTGTGCTCTCGCCGAGCATCCAGCGCAGCACGATGCCCATGTCGTCGGTGTTGTCAACAATGGGGAAGATGCGTGCTGCCTGCAGGTCGTGGCGACCTTCTATTGCGTTGAGGTCAATGCCGCGCTCTGCTGCCCATTCAGCGAACGGGCGACCGAGGTATTCTACGTCCGCCAAATCACCGCGGAACTTGTCGTTGAAACCGTACGGGCGCACAGCCCAACTGTCTGCGCCTATGGGCACGATGTCGACACACTGACCCTCGCCGAGCGTCAGCGTCCAGTCGTTCTCGGGCACACCTGTCACAATGTTGTCCTGCGTCAGCGTCCAGTTCTCGCCTACGTATGCGTTCTCCACCCATTCGTTGCGGTTCTGCTGTGTCCACTTCGGCTTCAGTTCGGTGTTCTGCACGAAGATAGACGGATGTGGCTTGCGGTCGTGGTGCATAATCTCGCGCTGGTCGTTCACGATGTTCTGTATGGCGAGCATCGACGAGAGTAACTCGTGCGATGTGCCGAAATGGTAGAACTCGCCACCTGGCAACGGCAGTATCACGGTCTTCAGCGTGTTTACCGCCTCGTCCTTCACGCCTGGCTCATAGCCGAGAGCGCAGCCGAACTCGCCGTACATGTCGTAGTTCACCACCTCGCCCGTGGCTATGTCCGTTCCGTTGGTAGAACGCTGCATGAGCACTTTCACGGCGCGGTCGGAGAGAATCCATACACCGATGTCGGTGAGGTAGAAGTGGTCGGTGAGCAGTGACGAGAGTGTCTCCACCGACGGCTTCTGAAGCATACACTTCAGCTCGGTTGGCTTTTCGCGCGTACTAACGAACACGCCGTGGTCCTTCGCTATCTCCGGACCGAGCCACAGACCGTAGCATACGATGTCCGCATCCTCGGGTATCGGCTGCAGCGGTTCGGTGGAGCGTATGTACACGTCGCCGCTCACTATCATCGTGTTCAGACCGCGTGGGGCGATGTCCATGATGCGCTTGTAGAGCGGCACCTGCAGCGACAGCAGGTTCTGGTTCAGACTCTGTCCGCGTTCCCAGCGGAACACTGGCAGCGGTGTAAGTATCTTGCCCGATGGAGCGTAAGACGGCAGTCGGCGACTCTGTCCGCCGGCGTGCAAGAGTAGTCGCTTGTCGGTAGCCAACCATTCGTCGAAACTCACAGCGTCGACGTTTTGTGCCTTGTAGTCTTCGTAAGCTGCGCGCAGCAACCATGTTGTGCCACCGCCCGAGCCGAGTTTCTTGCCCACAGGGTCGTTTGTACAGAACCACTCACTACGTGGCAGTTCGGTTATCTCGTGGAAACTGCCCACAAGATTTGGGGGCAGCGATAAAAGTTTCTTCATTTGCTGTCTGTATTTGTGTTAAGTATATTATATATAATAAGGTGTGTGTTGAGATGTTGAGATGTTGTGGTGTTGTGGTGTTGAGGTGTTGAGAATTGCAAATCTCACCATCTCACCATCTCACCACCTCACCATCTATTCATACAGATAGAACATACGCTCCATCATTTGCCATTTCTCGTCGCTCGTCGCTTCTGCCGAACAGTTCTGGAACTCAGCCACATGCTTCTCCCATTCCTCCTGGCGGGGTAGGGTGGCGAGACGCTCCATGGCTGCATCCCAATCGAAGTCGACTGGTGCATCCACAATCATCACTAAGCGGTTGCCCAAGATGTAAATCTCCATCTCTAAGATGCCAACCGCCTTAATTCCCTCCTTTATCTCGTCCCAGAAATGCTCCTGGTCGTGAGCCTCGCGATACTTGCGAATAAGTTCACTGTCGTCTTTCAAGTCCATGGTCTGCACGAAACGCTTCGTAGGCACACCATATTCCTTGCTTCTATATCCTTCTGTCATAACGATGTGATTTAGTGAATTTTATACATTATATTTTACAAAGGTACGTAAACAATCGCACAATACAAATAAAAACCGCCAAATTTGTGTCCGAAAAGTAGTTATTTGCATATTTAATTGTAACTTTGCAAAGCTATTTTATTGCGAAATGATTGAATAAACAAGAAGACTAACATGTGGTTTAATTTTTTCAAGGAATTTATTTTGTGGCTCTCAGATATTGATGCCCGTCTGTTGCTTATTGTGAATGGCGCACATAGTCCGTTCTTCGATTCCGTAATGTGGTGTATCAGTGGACGTTGGATATGGGTACCATTCTATGCCGTGCTTGCCTATCTGCTCTTCCGTCGCATGTCCTGGAAGCGTGCTTCAATCTGTTTGGTCACCATCGGACTGATTATCTTGGCGGCTGATCAAACATGTGCAACACTCATACGTCCGGAGATAGGCAGACTGCGTCCTGCCAATCTCAATAATCCGTTGTCGTCCTTCGTGCATGTCGTCAATGGTTATCGTGGTGGTAGATATGGTTTCCCGTCTTGTCACGCAGCCAACACCTTTGCCCTCGCCGTCTTCATGTCGCTCGTCATTCGTCATAAGTGGTTCACAGTGATGATGTTCTCGTGGGCGTTCGTCGTTAGCTACTCGCGTATGTACCTCGGTGTTCATTACTTTGGCGACCTCTTCTGTGGTGCCACTATCGGTTCGCTCTTCGCCGTCCTCTTCTATTATCTACAAAACTATTTGTTCAAACGTCTAAATATATAGTACTATCTTAGGAGGGTATGGCATCCCTGCCATACCCACGCACCCCTCTTTTCCCACGCTTGCACCCCTCTTTCCCCACGCTTGCACCTCTCTTTCTTTCGCTTCACGCTCTTCTTTTCCCTTTTCACCCCATCTCTTTTCCTCTTCATACTCCCTACTTTTGTCATCCGCATCGACCGACGCAGATGCTCGTATCGACCGACGCAGACATCCGCACCGACCGACGCAGACATCCGCACCGACCGACGCAGACATCCGCACCGACCGACGCAGATGCTCGTATCGACCGGCGCGGATGACTTTTGTTGATGTTTCGCAGTGCCAAACCTTTACTTTCACAAAGAGAAGTGTTCAGTTAGTATATGGCAGGACTTTGACAAAAACCGATAAAACACCCTATTGTGGGCAAAACCCTTTTATTGGTGCAGCAAGCTGCACTTAGCCCACAATAGGGCGATAAACATAAAAAACATTAGCCCCCAACTCCTTTGGCGTTACAATAAATTTGAGTAACTTTGCGCTACCATAAATCAAAATAACTATATTTAATGTATCGACTGATAACCACTATACTATTAGGCGTTGCCTTTGTGGCAACCATAACGGCAGGTCCTGCCTCCCCACGCCACTGGCGACCAACCCTTGCCGACCTCGACCGCGTGATAGACAGCAGCAACGTGTACGACCGCCAGTACGAGCAACGCATTGCCAAGGCTAAGCAGAAGCTGAGCCGAGCAACCAACGATGCCGACCGACTGGACCTTACCCGGCAGCTCTTCTTTATGTACAAGCAGTTTGTGCTCGATTCGGCTTACGTCTATGCCGACCGCAAGCTGCAAGTGGCGCAACGCATCGGCAACAAGGAGGAGGTGCAGTTTACACAGCTTGACATTGCTGCCATATTGATTAAGAACGGCGACTATATTGCTGCCATTCGCCAGCTGCAATCGTTAGACCGGCCCTCGATGTCGACCAGCGTGCAGACCTACTACTACAGTTTGTACGGCGAGCTGTACGAGTCAAAGCGCCTGACAGCCCTTACCAAAGCCCAAAAAGATTACTACGAGCACCTGCGTGTGAGCTACCGCGACTCCCTGCGCAACCTTCAAACCAAGAAAACGATATGGGACACCGCCAATACAACGTCAAATATCATGCAACATTCAAAATGATAAGAAATTGCGCGTAAATGCTAATATATACAGCATATAGCAGGTGTTTGACATGATGTATTTTTTGTTATTTATCTGTTACTTTACCATTTGATTTTATAATTTATCATAGTTAATGGTTCGTAATTGGTTCTTGTTTTGGGTAACAAATCCAATTATTTTTCGTATCTTTGCACCGTGAGTAACAAATCTCGCAAAATAACAATAAGTAGAATAAATAACAAAGTAACATGAGAAGTAACAATGAACCTGTGCGCATACGCTACAAGGATTTGGCGAATGGCACAAAGTCGATTTATCTCGACACTTACAAAAGTGGAAAGAGGTCGTATGAGTTCTTGAAGCTTTATCTGCTTCCAGAGGACGATGACAAGGCTAAGGCTGTCAATGCCGAGACCTTGCAGAAGGCAGAAGCTATAAAGAACCAACGAGTGCAAGAAATCCTGTCGGGAAAGTTGGAAACAGTGAAGGCTTCCTTGGAGCATCCTGCTTCTACAACAACTTCAAGCAAGAAGACCGCACGTTTAAGTAAGAAGAAAAAAGTCGGCAGTGATAAAACTGGCAAAAGTGTCAAGGGAAAGGAAAGTGAGGTAAACGAAGTCGTTGGAGCCGTTTCTGGCAGAGAAGGACACCAATGGAAGTTTATTGACGATGACGGTGAGGACAGAGCCATAGATGGAACAATCAAAAAACATAGAGGCAGACCCAACAAGCGTGAAGCTGTCACTCTTCGTTTCAAGGACCTTGCCAACGGCAGCAAGTCGCTCTACTTCGACATATATTATAATGGTGAGCGCAAGTACGAGTTTCTGAAGCTCTATATCAATCCAGAGATTACCGAAGCTGACAAGCAGAATAATGCCTTGGTCATGGAGACGGCAGAGCGTCTGAAAGAACGCAAGATGCGAGAGGTTGTCAATGGAGAGACTTTCACTGATCCTTCTGACGAGCTGAACCAAGTGGAGAAAGTTGAGGAATACACCAGTTCCGTGATAGTCCGTAGTCGCAAGATGCGCAATGGAGACCGTTCCCTCTTTCTTGATATATATTATGGTAAGGGACAACGTGCCTATGAGTCAGTTGGTCTTTACCTTCGTAAGGATGACAGCGAGGAGAAACACAAGGAAATCTGGAAAGAAGCTGAGAAAAAGGCCAAGGAACGCATGAAGGCATTGAAGGACGGAACCTTTGAGAAGCGTGTCGGCAGAAGAGGCTACAAGCCGCATGGAGAAGATCCCGATGCCAACGTGGACAAATACAAGGAGTATCTTGCCACCAAGAAGGTGAAGACAGAGATTGCCGTTGCAGAGACTGAGCGCAAGAGAAATTCCAAGACCAAGGAGCCTGTGAGAATCCGCTTCAAGGAACTTGCCAACGGCAACAAGTCGGTCTATCTATCCATCAATGTCAACGGTCGCCGTACCTATGATTATCTGCGCCTTTATCTCATACCAGAGGTTGACGCAGCTGCCAGGGAGCAGAACAAGCAGACGATGCAAGCAGTCTATGCCATCAAGGCACAACGCATCATGAGCATCACTAACGGTATCGCAGGGCTCAAAGACAAGTCAAGAATCAAAATGCGACTTGTGGATTGGTTGGAGATATTCCGTGACGCACAAGTGGAGCGAGGAAGACAATCTGCCCGAAACTGGGTGAACAGCGTGCTGAATGCAGTGAGAGAACACTCGCCAAACGTGACACTCGCAGAGATGACCAAGGAATACTGCAATGGTTTCATGGTGTTCTTGTTGAACGACTATATCACCTACAAGCACACCCATCCGTCCAAGTCCACGGTGATGAACTATCTCAAATGCCTCAAAGCAGCCTTCAACATGGCTATTGAGGAAGAGATAATGGACGACAATCCCGTATTGCGTCTTCGCATGGATGTTCTGAAAGGTGGCGGTACCAAGCGAGAGTATCTGACCGTTGACGAGGTAAAGAGACTGATTGACACCCCTTGCAAGCGTGAGGATATCAAGGCGGCGTTCCTATTTTCATGCTTCTGCGGACTCCGTATCAGTGACGTGAAGAGTTTGAAGTGGAAGAACATCATCACCGAGGGTGACAAGACACGAGTTGAGATATTGCAGTACAAGACCAAGCAGCCTCTCTATCTTCCTCTCAACAAGCAAGCCCTTCGTTGGATGCCTGAGCGTGGATCTGCGAGTGACGAGGACAAGGTGTTTCCAACACTGCCAAGCAAGAACTACGACTGCATCCCGGAATGGAGCCGTGCGGCAGGTATCAGCAAACATGTGACCTACCATGTCTCAAGACACACGTTCGCCACGATGGAGCTGACCATGGGCGCAGACCTATACACTACAAGCAAACTTCTCGGTCATACGGAGGTGCGTACGACACAAATTTACGCAAAAATCATCAATAAGAAAAAGGACGAGGCTGTTTCCCTATTGGACAGTGCGTTCGAAGAATAAAAATGGAACATAATAATACATCAAACAACCAAGGACGAGACGACTCCTCGTTCTCTCTTTTTACCCCAATGCAATGAATGCACCTTCGCTAACGGTGTAGGCGGCATTTGTGGTACCAACAAATTGTGGCTGTTCTTCAAGGAAGCCCATGAGTGCTATCAGACGGAAGTAATAGGATGCGGTAAACTGTATCACCGCTATAAAAAGGACTTTCTCAACAGCCATTCCTATACGGACTGCCAGTATGCGGCAGAAAAGAACGAGCACAAGAAGAACTTCTACATCATGGAGGAGTTTCTTGAAGAACGTGAGGACTTAGTAGTCATATTCTTTACCAAAGTGGATTTCGAGTATCATGACTACAAGGCTCTTCATCACAAGTTCAACACCACGGAGCCGCCTCCAAACGGTCAGTATCTCCATGGTAAACCACCGTCAATATTACAAACAGCACAAGAAACCAAACCGAAACAGGACTTTCAATGTTACTTTGATTCTACTCAGTTGAACCTCATTGCGCGCCATGCCAATGAGGTTCATTTGTTCTCGGCCGATGTGTCGGAAGAGGATATGCGAAAACTCTTCTCGTGCCAAGTCAGCAAGCAGCTAAAGGCGAGAAGCAACAGACGTGTGGCATTCTTCTTTGACATGCTCTGCAGCAAGAACTTGATTTGCAAGCAATGGCAATCGGTCATTGCCAAGCATAAACTCATCCTGTCTTCATCAACAGACAAGCCACTTACGACAACCAAGCTGTCCTCAGCAACCAGTGATGCTAAAGGTACCAACGCCAGCATCTATGAGGCTATCCGTAAGAAAGTGCAAGAAATAGCAGATTGCGGTAAAAATGACAGCAAGGACACCATCTGACAGATGAAAACCTTGACAGTTGGCTTGATAGTCGGTTGACAGTCAAGCGCACTTCCATCCGATTGGGCAGAAATGCCCTTACCTTTGCCCTCCGTAATCAGAAACCTGGTTATGGAGGGCGACCTCGTTATGTATAACGATAAATAAAATAACGACAATGATTGGACAGACAACAAATCAGGCAAACAATCCACCAAAGGATGGTGCTATCCTACCGCCAACGATAGACGTAGATAAACACGAGTTGACAGAACAAGAACTGGCAGACATGACACCAATGAGACTTGCCGAGCGCATTCAACAGATGGAAGAAGCATTCAAGCTGCTTGGACCAGTGGAGGATGTGTTGAACCGCATCAAGTGCTTGGAGAAATGGCTCTTTGCAGGAAAAGACGTGCTCACCCTTGACGAGGCAAGCGTATTCCTTGACGCTTCAAAGAGTCAGCTTTACAAACTGACACGTACCTTTGCCATTCCCCATTACAAGCCAAATGGCAAGACTATCTATTTCAGCAAGGAAGAACTGGTGGAATGGATCAAGAAGCATCCAGTGAAGACAAAGGAGGTGTATGAGCAGGATGCCATACGCTATGTGATGAACAAACCCTTGAAGAGCAGATGACGATGGAAGAAATGAACGACATGAGCCTTTTTGAGGGCGCAACTGACAATACAGATTTGTTGGAAAAGCTACTGAAGGCATCGCTTATCCATGCGGATGAGACCTACCAGACACCGCCACAGATAATATGGGTGGACAACTCGACCATAGCCACGCTTGGCAACTTCAGTGCCTCCACGGGCAAGGCGAAGAGCCGAAAGACATTCAATGTATCGGCATTGGTGGCAGCCTCGCTCGCTAATGGAAAGGTGCTGCAATATACGGCAAAACTACCCGATGACAAGCGTAAGATACTCTACGTTGATACGGAGCAGAGCCGTTTTCACTGCCACAGCGTGATGCAGCGCATCCTGCGACTTGCAGGACTGCCCGACAACACTAATAGCGAGAACCTTGTGTTCTTCGGACTGCGAGAATACAGCCCCAACCTTAGACTGCGACTGATAGAATATGCCTTGCAGACGCAAAAGGGGTTTGGCTTGGTCATCATTGACGGCATAAGGGACTTGATGCTCGACATCAACAATCCGAGTGAGTCCGTCCATATCATCAACAAACTGATGCAGTGGTCAAGCCGCTATGACCTGCACATACATTGTGTCCTACACTTGAACAAGGGTGATGACAATGTAAGAGGTCACATAGGAACGGAACTCAGCAACAAGGCAGAGACGGTACTGGTGATAAGCAAGAGCAATTCGATGGCGAATGTGAGTGAAGTGAAACCGCTCAACATCCGAGACAAGGACTTTGCGCCCTTTGCGTTCCAAATAAACAAGGAGGGACTTCCAGAGATTGCCAAGGACTATGTGGTTGACTCCACCACAGCCAGACAGCCGAAGATGACAATAGCCGACATTACCGATGAGCAGCATGACAAGGCACTTGGAATGGCTTTCGGCAAGAAAGTGGTGTCAGGTTATGAGAATGTGATAAACGCATTGACGAAAGGATATACAACTATTGGTTTTGCCAGAGGTAGAACAGTGATGTCAAAGTTGCTGACCTTCCTATTGAAGAGCAAACTGGTGGTGAAGTGTGGCAACAACGAGTATTGCAGAATGAAGGATTATCCTTCGTTTCCGCTGCTTGAAGAGCAGGAGGTGAAGAAGTGAGGATGAAGCGAAAATCACTTCAAAAACCACTTCATTCACCTCGGTGTATATATAATAGTAGAACGGACGGATTTTGTGAAGTGGCATCATATTTAACTACATGGACATACGACAAAATGACTTCACAAAACCGTTCATTCACTCTGGTGTATATATAATAAGCGCACGAATGAACAAAAAATGAATGAAAGATGAACATACAACAAGCAAAGGAAATCAAACTCACGGACTATCTGAGTGCATTGGGACATCAGCCCAAACGATGCAGCAAGTCCACATCTTATTATCTGTCGCCATTGCATGCGGAGACAAAGCCATCGTTCAAGGTGAACTTCAGCCGAAACCAATGGTATGACTTTGCTCTTGGCAAGGGTGGCAACATCATTGCTCTTGCCCAACTTTTCTACAATACGGATGATGTGGGTGCTGCATTGCAGCATATAGCAGCGGACATGAACAACCCAAAGTCCACAAAGGCAAAACCTCCCATACCGACACAAGTAGAGACAGACAAGATGGACAAGGTACATATCCAAGAATTGTCCTACCCTGTGCTTATGTCGTATCTGCGTTCGCGCCATGTGGATGCGGACATAGGTAAACGCTATTGCAAGGAGATCTGGTACACGTTTAAGGGCAAGCGGTATTTTGGTATAGCCTTTCCAAATAACAGGGATGGTTATGAGCTGCGTAACCCATATTATAAAGGTTGTTTGGGCGAGAAAGACATATCCTTGATACATTCACAGCAAGTTGGAGTGCAGGACAGATGCTGCATCTTCGAGGGGTTTATGGACTTTCTTTCGTACAAGACTTTGGAAAAGCGAGGCGACAATGTGATTTGCATACAAGAGCCATGTGATTATATTGTACTGAACTCCATCAGTAGCCTTGGGAAATGCATGGAACGATTGGCGTGTTACACTGCTATCCATTGTTATCTTGATAATGACCAAGCAGGAACGGTGGCTGCCCATACAATCATGGACTGTTATCAAAACAGGGCAATCAACGAATCCACAAGATATGCAGAATACAAGGATGTCAATGATTATCTGATAGGCAGGAAATCCATAAATATAGCTGTAGAATAGTAAAATATGATAGTTTTGAACGGACAAAATAAACATTCTCCGTAGAAAACTATTGTTTTTGAAGATAAAGTTGTATCTTTGCACCGATAAATAACCATAATAAGGTAAAGGTATGAATGAGATTATGTATAAGGCAACCTCGCAAGGTGGAATCATAACCACCGCAGAGTTCCCAAACCAATCAGATTATCAGAAAATTGTGAGGGCTAAGGAACGTGGAGAACTTATTCGGGTTCGCCATGGGGTCTATGCTGTTCCTGACGCTCTTTTCAATACGATGATAGATATTGAACGAATCGTTCCCAATGGAATTGTATGTCTGTACAACGCTTGGGCATATCATCAGCTCTCTACTGTTGTTCCACCTTCCTTTTGTGTTGCTATAGAAGCCAAGCGAAAGGTGGCAATGCCGCCAACCCTACCGATAGAACTTTATTATTGGAAAAAGGAGAACTTGGAGTTTGGTGTTATAGATGTGGAAATGTCGGGCTACAACATTCGTATGACGGATATGGAACGTAGCGTATGTGATGCCGTCAAGTATCGTAACAAAATCGGATTGGAAGTATGCTCCGAGGTGATACGAAATTATCTGAAGAAACAGAACCGCAACCTAAGCCAATTGGCAGAATATGCAAAACGGCTGAGGGTTGCCAATATTTTGAAAAATTATCTTGAAATAGCAATAGAATAAAATGGGAAAGAAAAACTATGGCAAGTCTGTCAAGACTCGTCTGCTCAATCTGATGAACGAGACAGGCTATAAATATATGTATCTTCTTGCAAGATACTTCAACGAGAGATTGCTGTACAGGGTGTCAGTAAGTCAGTACAAGGACAACTTTCTGCTTAAAGGCGGTTCTTTGCTCTATGCTATGGATGGCCTTAACGCTCGTCCAACCATAGATGTGGACTTCATGGCAGAAAGAATAAGCCGTGACAGAGAGTTCTTGACAAAGGTGTTCCAGGAAATATTGGGCATAGTCTGTGATGAGGATGGCGTTACGTTTGATACGGAAAACATAACGATGGAGCCTATCACTGTGGAAAAGAAATATCCCGGTACAAGGTTCTTCTTCACGGCACACATGGACAGCATTATCCATAAAATGTCCGTGGACATAGGCTTTGGAGATGTCGTGACACCTTACCCTGCATCCATTGATTTTCCTTTGTTGTTGCCGAACATTCCGTCAGTCAATCTCCAAGCCTATTCGTTGGAGACTGTTATTGCCGAGAAGTTCCACACTATGTTGGACCGTGACGAGTACAACAGTCGAATGAAAGATTTCTTCGATTGCTACCAACTATTGACGAAAAGACAGTTGGACGATGAAACACTATATGATGCAATCAAGGCGACATTTAATAATCGTGAACTTGAATATAACCCTAAGCTGAAACTTTTCACAGCCGAGTTTGTCAATGACGCCAATCGGCAGATGCAATGGAAACTGTTTCTTCGGAAGATTCAATGGAAAGAAGAACTCAGCTTTAATGTGGTAATGCAAGTTATCACAGACAGGCTAAAGCCTATGGCTGAAAAATATTGGAACAAGTAATAATTGTGGTAGCTGTGGCTGCCTATATGTTTACTTTTTATAAGCTCTCCCATTCGGAGGGCTTTTTTTATGCCCTTTTCCCAGACATGCGAAAACTAACAGAAGAAGCTGATTAAAGTATGATTGAGAGTATGATATATGATTATAATTTGAATATATCTTAAACTTTGATGGCCATACTTTACAAAATTCTTTTATGTCGGATTTTACTCTTTACTTTGCACTCGCAACTGGCACTTTTGCCACTGCATAGAGTATAAATCATCAATAAAACAAAGTATTATATGAGTCCATTTTTGATATTCGCCATCAGCCTTACCATTGCATACGCTATTTACTATGCGGTGATGATAACAAGAGACCTGTATGGTAAGAAGGAAGAAGCCAAGAGCAACGAGGAAGTGTTTGACATCAGCAACATAACGGAAGAGGAAGCTGCTGTAGCCGTCAACGAAAGCGATGGTGGCTTTAGCGTTGCCGACAAGCAATACGACACGAGTTTCCAAGACGGCACATCATACGATGAGGGCTATGGCATGGGAACAGAGAACAACGGAATGAGTGGTTATTCTCCAGAAACGGATTCTTCCGGCAGAGAAGATGATGTTGATGAAGACGAAGGAAATGATGTCAACCAACAGAAGCCGAAGAACGCAGCCGAGTCGTTGCAGGAAAAGATGGATGGGCAGATGGAGTCCACTTCTCCCATATGGATAGACGGACTATGGCAGGACGATTTCACGGAGAGCCTATTGAAACAAGGCGAGACAAAGCCAGGACAACCAAACATCAAAACAATACCAGTCAAGGATGAAATTTAGCCATATCATGAAGAATGTAGTAAGTTCCTTTGTCTTTGCGCTGCTCCCCCTGTCAGCATCAGCCAAATGCGGTAATGTGGACTATAGCTGGGGAGCAGACGCACTGGCAGGGATGCACGACTATGTGGTGACGATGATGCTGTATGTGCTGTATCTGACATACGCTGTCGCTGCTGTGATGGTGATTATATCCGCTTTGCAGATATACATCAAGATGAACACAGGGGAAGATGGAGTTACCAAGTCCATACTGACGCTGATAGGAGCCTGTCTGTTTATGATAGGCGCATCCATCCTGTTCCCAGCATTCTTTGGCTACCAGATTTAAGACTCAACTGCAGAAGAGTATATCATGTGAAAGCGACAACACCTTTCTATATAATTATAATAAGGTGTTTCCAAACGAATCATTAACAAGTAAAACAAGAAAGAATGTTTAAGAAAACAACGAACTATTTGAAGAAGACCGGCAAGAGCGTTCTCTCTTCAGGACGCTTGAAGACATTGGCATTGATGCTCCTTGTGGGCGGTGGCATTGCCATGGCGCAAAACTCGGCAGGTGACTACACTGCAGGAACCACTGCCTTGACAACTGTGACAGAGGAAATAGCCAAATACGTGCCTATTGTGGTCAAGCTCTGTTATGCCATTGCAGGTGTTGTTGCCGTAGTGGGTGCCATCAGCGTTTACATCGCCATGAACAATGAGGAGCAGGATGTCAAGAAGAAGATCATGATGATTGTAGGAGCATGTATCTTCCTCGTGGCAGCAGCACAGGCATTGCCATTGTTCTTCGGTGTGACCAACTAACGAGTGAGAGTTATTCTGTGCATATTCAGTAAGTGAGAAACGACGTGAAGAATGGCAAGAGAAGAGCAGGAAATCCGCTACCAAGACTACCCACTATTTAAGGGACTCCAGAAGCCCCTTGAATTCATGGGAATACAGGGGAGGTACATCTATTGGGCAGCAGCCACAGCAGGAGGAGCCATCATCGGCTTCATTGCCGCCTACTGTCTGATAGGTATCATTGCAGGACTGATAGTGTTGGTCGTGGCAATCGCTACGGGTGCAGGTCTCATCATGTTCAAGCAACGGAAGGGACTGCATACCAAGAAGAACGACCAAGGAGTGTTTATCTATGCCTACAGCAAGCGCATATAAAAATGTGAAACAAAAAAGTATCGACATGACCAAGATGTGGATGACAAGTAGAAAGTGAACGACTGGTAGGCTCATTCTCCCCCAAGGGTGTGGGTCTACCTTTATTTGTTTCAGCGAAAGTATCGCATCTTTGACATAAAAGAATGGTTATGAGCATGAAAGCAAAGAACATTATCATTATGGCATTGGCTGGCATATTGCTGACCGCATGCAAGGACAAGACCTACAAGCCACCCACATTGGATGCCATGAGGAGTGCTGACAAGGCAAGAGCTGCTTGGGCGAGAGATGCAGAAGAACATCCTGCAACCGTGGGAACACCAACAAGCAGGATGGATTCCACTGCAAAGGATAGTGTATCAACCCTTTATAGCAAAGAAAGCTACAATACCTCTTATCAAGAGAATGACAACAAATCATCCAGTATGAGGGGAAATCATCAATCATCCGAAGAAACAGAAGAATAAACGAGTATGGTACTATATGTAATCTTATTTTTCGTGGCAACCTGCATTGGCATGGCCATATCGGTCTATGCCTTTGGTACTGGTGGCAAGCGGAAGAAAATCTTTCAGGACATCTACTTCTCCGTGGAAGACACGGACGGTATCGGTGTGCTCTATACCAAGACAGGAGAATATTCTGCCATTCTGAGAATGGAGAACCCTGTGCAGAAGTATTCTGCCAATATAGACAGCTATTATGAGTTCACCAACCTGTTTGCTGCCATCGCACAGACTCTGGGTGAAGGCTATGCCCTGCACAAGCAGGACATCTTTACCAGAAAACACTTCAAGGATGAGAGTGGCAAGGGACATGAGTTTCTGTCAGAATCCTATTTCCGCTATTTCAACGGAAGAGAATATACAGACAGCATGACCTATCTGACCATTACGCAGGAGAACAAGAAGAGTCGTCTGATGTCTTTCGACAACAAGAAATGGCGAGATTTCTTAGTGAAAATCAGAAAGGTGCAAGACCAACTGAAGGATGCCGGTATCAAGTCGGAGTTTCTGAACAAACAAGAAGCAAGTCTGTATGTTGACCGCTTCTTTGCCATGAACTTCCGTGACAAGATGGTGAGCATGACAGGATTCAAGGTGGATGACGAGATGATAGGTATGGGTGACAGACGCTGTAAGGTATATAGTCTTGTGGATGTGGATTGCGCCAACTTGCCGACACAAATCCGTCCGTTTACCAACATCGAGGTGAACAACACCAGCATGCCAGTGGATCTGGTGTCATTGGTGGACAGCATACCAGGTGTGGAGAGTGTGGTGTATAACCAAATCATCTTTGTGCCGAACCAGAAGCGTGAGCTTGCCCTGCTAGACAAAAAGAAGAACCGCCATGGCAGTATGCCAAACCCAAGCAATCTGATTGCCGTGGAGGACATCAAGCGAGTGCAGGAAGTGATAGCGAGAGAAAACAAGCAGTTAGTATATACCCACTATAATCTGATAGTGACGGTGAAGCCAAACACGGATATACAAAAGTGTACCAACCATCTGGAGAATGCCTTTGGCAGGATGGGCATCCATATTTCGAAGCGAGCCTACAACCAGTTGGAACTGTTTGTCAACTCTTTCCCCGGCAACTGCTATGGGATGAATGCCGACTACGACCGATTCTTGACCTTGGGCGATGCCGCCACCTGCCTGATGTACAAAGAAAAGATTGTGCATAGCGAGGACACACCCTTCAAGGTCTATTATACCGACCGCCAAGGAGTGCCAGTAGCCATCGACATATCAGGAAAAGAGGGACGAAACAAGCTGACCGACAACAGCAACTTCTTTGTCCTCGGTCCTTCGGGAAGCGGCAAGAGTTTTTATGTAAACTCCATGGTGCGCCAAGCCCATGAGCAAGACACCGACATCGTGCTGGTAGATACAGGTAACTCGTATGAGGGACTGTGTGAATACTTCGGCGGAAAATACATTTCCTATACCGAGGAGCATCCTATCACGATGAACCCTTTCAAAATCAAGCGAGAGGAATGGAACATCGAGAAGTTGGGATTCCTGAAAAACCTCGTGATGCTGATATGGAAAGGAAGTCAAGGCACGGTGAGCAAGACCGAGGACAGGTTGATAGAGCAAGTCATCAACGAGTATTACGAAGCCTACTTCACCACCAAGCGAGTGAGCAACCTCTGTTTCAACAGCTTCTATGAGTTCAGTACTGAGCGACTGCCGAAGATATGCGAGGAGAACGGTCTGCATGGCATAGACCTGTCATCCTACAACTATCTGTTGAAGGATTTCTATAAAGGAGGCAGCCACGATGTGACGCTGAATGAGAATATGGACAGCAGTCTGTTTGATGAGACCTTCATCGTCTTCGAAATCGACAGTATCAAGGATGATCCACTGCTCTTTCCACTGGTGACACTCATCATCATGGACGTGTTCCTGCAGAAGATGCGCATCAAGAAGAACAGAAAGATGCTCATCATTGAGGAGGCATGGAAAGCCATCGCCTCGCCTATGATGGCGGAATACATAAAATATCTGTATAAGACCGCCAGAAAATTCTGGGCAAGCGTGGGTGTGGTGACACAGGAGATACAGGACATCATCGGCAGTGAGATAGTGAAGGAAGCCATCATCAACAACTCGGATGTGGTGATGCTGCTCGACCAGAGCAAGTTCAAGGAACGCTTTGACACCATCAAGGCGATACTCGGTTTGACCGATGTGGACTGCAAGAAGATATTCACCATCAACCGCTTGGAGAACAAGGAAGGACGCAGTTTCTTCCGTGAAGTCTTTATCAGGCGAGGACAGACCAGCAATGTGTATGGTGTGGAAGAACCGCATGAGTGCTATATGACCTACACCACGGAACGAGCGGAGAAGGAAGCATTAAAACTCTACAAGCGAGAGTTGAAATGCAACCACCAACAAGCTATCGAAGCCTATTGCAGGGATTGGGATGCAAGTGGTATCAGCAAGAGCCTCGCTTTTGCTCAAAAGGTAAATCAGGCAGGAAAAGTACTGAATTTAGGGAACAAAAATAAGAAGTAATCAAAGATGAAACGACTTCTATCCATCATAATGCTGATAGTCTGTGTGTTGGCAAAGGCTGACGCACAGTACTACAGCGTGAACTATGACAAGCAGACGGTGGCTGCTATGGCAGCTGCATACGGAACGGAAGCCGTGGCAGAGGCATACTATAACGAGCAGGTGCAGAACATCTTGAAGCACTATAATGCAGCAGAAGTGGCAAGTGCCGGCATCTTCGCCTCAAAATTCTTGGAACGCAAGGCAATGACGGAGTTGGGCATCTGGAACAGTAGCACAGAGAACTACTATTACCGCCGTATCTACAACATGGTGTCGGGCAAAATCATGCCGAAGATATGGACGGTGGCAGGAATGATGCTGAAAAGTCCACAGACTGCCCTGTATTGGGGAACCTATCTGATGAAGATATGTGATGACACCAAGAACCTGTGTATGCAGTTTGAGAGTGTGGTAACAAACAGCACCCTCACATTCTCGGACATCGCCTTTCTACAAATCAACCAGGAGATAGCTGCCATACTGAAACTTTCAGAGATTGGCAACGTGGATTGGAAGAAGATGTTGGACGATTTGTCGAAGGTGCCAGGCAATTTTACAGTAGACAATCTGAAAGCCGACATCGACAATCTGTATAAGGCAGGAGCCAACCTTGCAGGAGCAGGAATGAACAATATCGGCAATGCCCTGTTGCAGAGCAGCCAGTTCAACGACCTCTTCCAAGGCAAGCTCAGTGCAGCCATCGACATTGTGGATAACTATTCCTCGCTGTTCAAAAGTCTCGACAAGAGCGTAGGCAACACCCTCTTGGGCATGATTGGAGGCAAGGACAACGTGGCAGGACTTTTCTCTCTTGCCAACTATAACCTCACCTCTTGGATGACCGACTATCTGGATGAGACAGCAGGAAACTACTACACGCAAAGATGGTATATCGCCCGACGAGACCAAGGACGAGAAAAACTGTGCGACTATGTACCGCCCACCGATGACAACAGCATCTTGAAAGGCGACCACTGGTACAGAATCAACACCAAGGATGCCAACTTCTATCCCAACAATAGCCAAAAGGAAGCCATCCTGCAAAACTCGGAGAATCATGCAGGATGGTCAAGAACAAGGGTGCAACAGCTCAACAACCAGAATGATGGCTTTACCTACAGTATCAGCTATTGGTTGAACAGCTACATCATCAGTAGCAAGAAAAAAGGACAGAAACAGAAGGCATACGCCTACGAGATACAGGTGTACAAGAGTTGGAACAGGACAGAAGAAGTATATGAGGCAGTCTTTGACTCCTATTCGATGGACTTGAACACCTTCAAGGCACAACTGCAAGCCCGGTTGAGCGAATGGAATGACAACGAGGAAGGCTATACCTATTATATAGGCAGTGATGCACGCAACTACTATCAGGCAACCGATGCCGCCAAACTGAAGGGATGCGAGAGCGTGACCATTAGTGTGACATGCAGCGACGGTGTGCAGTTGGGGCAAGGCACCACACAATACAAATGCAAGAGTTGTGGCGGTTCGCTGAATGACCACAGCAAGAAATGCGCCATGACAACATCTGTGACAGAGAACAACCTTGACCTCTCGGACTTGTATAAACAAGAGCAGGAAGCCAATGCCAAGCTAACCTCTTTGCAATCGCAAATCAATCAGTTGGAAGCGGAGAACAAATCACTTGTCAAGCAAATCGCCAATGCAAGTGTGGAAGATGCAGCCAAGTATCGGGAGCAATACAACAAGAACAAGGCTTCCATCGAACAACTGAACAAAGAACTTGCCACATGGCAACAGGAACAAAGGGAAATAGAGGAAGCCAAGGCAGAGGCAGGAAAGGACAATGACGTGGCGACGGATGACTACTATCGCATACCAGCCATTATGAACGACTGCAAGAGTGCCTACAACCTGACTTGGCAAGGGGAAGGAACATGGAGCGGCTATACTTACATTCGAAAAGCCACCATGCCCAACATCAACGGCATCATCACCTTCAAGGCAACATTGAAGATCGCCCGAAAGCCGAAATATTTCTTGGGCATCAAGATACACAGAGCCATCCTGCAGATCAGTTGGGAGCTGACATCGGAATACACCAACACCTCGGTAGTGGATGTGATAACGCTTGACCCAAGCAAGACCGAGCAGGAAAAGGCGGACGAAGTGAACAAGCGCATCTCGGAAATCGCACAGGAATATCCATCGTGCAAGATAACCACCGAATATGCTAAGAGCGCACCTGCCGATGACAATAACACCGATGATACCTTTCATCTGCTATGGTCGAGCGATAGGTTAGAGATAGCCAGAGAGGTGGACAGCAGAATCACCAAGATATACGCAGACTTGGTATCGTTGGAAAAGATGATGCACTACAAGCGCAACATCATCGACGTGCTGATGGACATCGCTCCACATATCAATGCTGACGAAGGACGACGGTTGACACTGGTGGAGAAATGCAAGAAACGTTGGTTAAGGAAAGCTGCCGACACCAAACATTCAGATGACTATCACGGCAAGTTTAATGATGAAGACAATGAAAATGAGAAATAGAAGAGAATACAAGGCTGATGCAGCGGAGAGGGTTGCAGGGTCAGTGAGCAAGAAGCGACGAATGGATATCGTGAGAACATTGCTGGTAGCAATCTTGCTCCTCGCCCTCCCCTCTAAAACATTCGCCCAATGGGGATTTGATGTTGCCAGCGTGGAAGCCTACATCAATGACCACAAGAAACAGCGGAGTCTGTTGCTTGCACGAAGCACGTTGGAATACAGCAACAAGCTGTTGCACAGCTACAGCAAGGACGAGACCAAGGCATACAAGGAACTGAACGTTGACCTTGACAAGTACACCAGGGCATTTGATGTGATAGATGTGCTATATCAAAGTTTACGAACCAGCTTGAACGTGTACTCCACCTACGAGGGTGTGAGCGACAGAATATCGGACTATAAGAAGCTGTTGGATGACTACAACAAAAAAGTCATCAAACGAAAGCGCATTTCGCTTGCCGATACCATACTGATAGGCATCAACCGACGAGCCATAGAGAATATCGCAAATGAAGGCGAATACCTCTACAAAAGCGTGAGCGACTTGGTGCTGTATGCCACAGGAGCGGCAGCGTGTTCTACGGCAGACCTTCTTGTGGTGTTGGAAAGCATCAACACCTCGCTTGACAATATAGAGAAGCATCTGAACAAAAGCTACTTTGAGTCGTGGCGATATATCCAAGTGCGCATCGGCTATTGGAAAGAAAAGGTTTACCGAACCAAAAGCAAGCAGCAAATACTGGAAGATGCCTTCGGTCGGTGGCGAGTGGCAGGTAAACTCGGATATTGAGAGAACGAAGAATTTATAATCCCATATATAATTGTATAGGCATGGATAGAAAGAAAACAAGAATAGGAACCATCATGTTGATGTTGGGAGTCGCTATCAGCGGCAATGCCCAAAGTGGTGTAACATACAATCATGACAGTTCGAAAAAGAACCAGATAACGGTGATGGAAATCGGTAGTGGTAGTCTGTCACCAGAATTGTACTATCAGTTACTGCACAGCAGTTACAAGAAATCGGCTGCGAGTAAGAACAAACTCGGTTTTCGTACCACGGCAGGAATCGGAGCTTACAATCAAGTGGAATATGCCGAAGCCATCGACTCTGCCCTGACCAAAAGAGCAGAGATTGAGGCGTTGAATATGGCAGACCGTCAGATTGACCTCGCCTGGAAAGTGGAAGGAAGCAAAATTAACAGCAAGATGAATGCCTTCAAGAGCAACATCGACCGCATCCTGCCTGTAGGCGGATCCATCGGTGACAAGCAACGCTGGACAGAATACTATCATGTCTATGAGACAGCCATCAAAGCCACCAAGGATGCCTATATGCCCAATGCCAAGCGTAAGAAGATGTACCTACAGATTTATGCAGATGTGGCAAAACAGAACGAGACACTTGTGAAGCAACTGGTGCAGATGTCGAATGCCAGCAAGACCAAGGAATTGTTGACAGCAAACGGCAACTACCAGACCGCCAACAAACGAAGTATCATCAGCAGTGCATCCAGCAAATGGCGAGAGGCAGGAATGGCAGTGAGAAACAACACATCTTCTGGCAGTAATAACGGTTTGAACGAGGATGATAATGATTTGAAAATAAATAGATAAGGAGTTATGGCAGACAACAGCAGCATATTATCCGACTTCGGCATCAACATCTTGGAAGAAGAGATTGATGACGTGATTTTCCAGACCAACGAGTTCCTGTGCGACGCTACTTTCACAGGCTCGAATGGGCCTTTTTGGTGGTTACTGGTGGTTGTCGTTACCAATTCTCCAAAACACGATTTTAGTCGCTGTAAATCAGCAATTTATAAATTCTTGTCTCGTGACACAAAATCAGCGAGGGACAAAAACGGGACAAAACCACGGAAAAATAAA
>ERZ791760.238-NODE-238-length-31791-cov-4.172139_pt1 | contig 31791 bp, 44 predicted proteins | sample MGYA00509950_ERZ791760 | MGnify/ENA primary metagenome ERZ791760 (study PRJEB30046, sample SAMN00792002) | human gut metagenome | study: EMG produced TPA metagenomics assembly of the A metagenome-wide association study of gut microbiota in type 2... | reverse complement strand
CAAGTCGTAGGTGGTGTTTGTATCAGTCCACGGAACATTAACATAAGCCTTACCGCTTCCATCTAGCAGGACGGCATAATTACGACCGCTGGTACTATAGCCTATAAGAATACCACCCAACGCCGATGCACTGGCAGTAGGCAGGGTGTAATTGTTTGCACCATCCGCAATGCCATCTAGCTTAGCCTTATCGGAGGATCTCATGAAGCCGTTTTGACCAGGATAAGGTCTTCCCCCAGTAGTTCTGGGTTCAGCAAGAGGTACATCCACTACTTTCACCCTCCCATCACCTAGTGTATATACAAGATTTCGAATTGAAGTGTTTGAAGTAGATGACCCATCGGATGCTACACCTCTGAAATCCATATTTATTACCGCTTCCGTCTTTTTGGCGTAAGGCGTTAAATCGACCTTCACGGTGTGAGTACCGATTTTTTCCCACGCACCATTGGTATAGTAATACTCTTGATACACATCGTTGGCATCGCTTCCGTCCTTAACGATGTATATCTTGTTACTCTCGCCCGATGAAGGAAGGCTGGTTACCAACTTGAACAAAGATGTATCGAGGTTGCCAAGTTGTGCGAGCGGGATTCTTCCGTTGGCATCAAGTCCACAAATGCCGTTAGCTGCATTAATAGTCTTGGTAGAGCCATCGGCGATAAGGATCTGCGAAGAAGTTCCGTGTTTTAGGTGTATTTTACTTAATAGCAAATCCCCATATTGAAGACGGGCAACCATATCTGTTTCGTCACCAATAGTATTATAAGAGACGAAGCCTGATGGCGTAAGAGTTGTAGTTGCAGAGCCTATATTCTCGACTGACAGTCCAGAATTATCGTCATCCGTATTAATTACACTTTCTCCTTTAGTGCTGACGAACGAAGCTTTAATCCTCTCCCAGAAATAGGCTAAGCCTATTGCGTCTAAAAATTGCATAATCTATTGTTTTAAATTGTTATTTACTAGTAATATCTGTTATCTGTTCCTCCGTGATTGCTGGAGGGAAGTCCTTCGTCACGATGTCGGTCACTTTGTTTGCGATATCCTTGTAGATATCCGTGCCGAGTTTTTTTGCTGTCACGCTGCCGTCTCTGATGTTTCCAGTTGATATACAGTCCTCAGTCAGATGGTCGTGTTTGACCGCTCCCGGTTGTATTTTATCTGAGGTCACACAATTGGATGCTAGGTGTCTGTTCTTTACAGAGCCATCGGCAAGCTTCGCTGCCGTTATCGCCCCATCAGCAATTTGCGCTTCCGTTATTGTTATCTTGGCGAGTTCACTCTTGATAATCTTAACGACCGCATCGTTCTCCAGTTTATCGTCCATCATGGCGAGCATCTTGTTTAACTCGACAACGATGTCGTAAATTTCCGTGCCGACACGCACCGCTGTGTTCTCCCCAGCCTGCGTTTCGTCTCGTATCTGCTCTGCCATACGGAGCATTTTTTGAATATCCTCGTTCATAGCTTATGTGCTTTTAGTTGCCTATTGCGTGAATGTGTGCCCTCGACCCTCGCTGTGGCTTCACTTCCCCTTTCGAGGTGAATGCCTTGAGGTATTCGAGTGCATCGGATAAATATCTCTCTGCCATATCCATGATGTCATTGTATTGCTTGTTGCTCGAAACGTCTTGAACATGGTCTGAATAATCGTCTCTGTGGCGCATTCCACCTGCTCGGCTTATAATTGTGCCATCGGCACGAAAAAGCCTCGCATACGTGAAATAAGCGAGTGCTTTGCGTATTCCGCTGGTGTACTTCTGCACCTTGGTTTCTTCTTGGCTGCAATCTCCATTCTTCTTGGTGGTGTATTCGCCACCGTCCAGGAAAGTTGCAGGCTGGAAATCGGGCAATACTGAATCGCCCCACTCTCCCTGCTCGGTCGCTGCCTTGAACCGCTCATACCCTATGGCTGGTATGATGTTCGCATCTTCGCATTCCCGAATGTATGCGTTCACATCATCCTCATCTAGGTGTGTGCTGGTCGGTCGTGCCAGTTCTCGGAACTGATCAACCGTGATAAGTTGTTTTCTCTGTTCTCCCATAGGCTCAATCAATCTATCGTGTTGTTCCCTGCCACCTCGCTGCTGATATACTTCAACGGCTGTAGCTTGGGGTCTAGGTTCTGAATGGCTGGGTCTTGCCAGTTCTTAAAAATCTTCTTGAAGGCTCGCTCGATGAAACGCTGCTCGGTCGTCACTTCGCCTGCATAGTATTCGTAAGCGTCCTGCATAACTTGTCCGCTGAATCCCAGCTTGCCAATACGAATTGAGTAGAAGAGTTCTTGATGAAACTGGGCATAGATGCGTTCGATAACGCTGCTGTCGGTCACGGAAAACTCCTTGTCGAAGTTCTTCGTTGGGAAAGCAACAACCTTCGGCTCGTCTTCCTCGTTCTCAACCTCGACCGCGAGAATCTTCGCTGTGTTCTCGTCCCCTTGGAACTGCAAAAGGTCTTCATCGGAAATCATCTGTCCGCTCTCCACCTCTTCGCCATTCTCATCGAACTTCGGCACGCCCTTCTTGGTTACGAGCATACATGATACGAGGAAGTTGTTGCGGACGTTTCTCATCTTTACGTTTCCCAGTCCCTCATCGGTCGAAATCTCCGTGATGGCTGAATCGTAGCTGGCTGTCGGATAGATGAACTTTCCGTCTAGGCTCATCCACAGAACCTGCCCCTTGTAGCTGTCGATGCCGCCAGCGTTCTCAATCTGTTCAAGAACGATGCCGGGGTCGGGGTTGAAGACGTTGATGCGCTCAATAGTCTTCTCGTTTACCATCAACCGCTTTCCGTTCCTCGTTTTCTTCTGCTCCCAGTCTGGATGCAGCAAGACGTGCGCCACGTTCCCCTTGTCGTCCGTCTCTTCAAGGCGGCAATTTTCAAAGGGTACGTGGCTCACGCTCGACACCTGCCCTAGAACGTTGTAGTTTACATGAAGGGCAAAGCCTCCAAAGCGTGCGAGGTCTTGCGCTACGTTCCGGAGCAAATCGTCTGCCGTGTCCCCTTGTGGGTTCATCGCCAACGCTGCTAGAATGTCGCTATCAAAGCCGTAGCCCTCAATGAATCGGGCATATCGGTTAAGGCACAGCATTGCCGTACCGCTGGCTTCAGTGATGCGTGCGAGGTTCTGCGGATAAAGATTATCATATCCGTATGCCTGCATCTTGAATCGGCTGACGTAGCCAATATCAACTCTTCGCTTTGGCTTCTTAACTGTCTTAACGTTCATACTGCTTGTGTCGTTTTACTTGTTGTTTTGTTACTCTTCCTTGCCTGCTTTCTCGGCTTGGTCGAGGTCTTTCTTCTTGTCGCTGCCTGCTGCTTTTTCGGCAGGATCTTTCCCTGCGGTATCATCTGCACCGCTGTCGCTGCCTGCTGGCGGCTGCTTGTTCTCAATGAGTTCATCGCTGGGTATCTTCTGAAAGTAACTCTCCATGTGTGGGTACTTCGTCAGATATTCGTGCGCTACCTTGTCGGTCAGGTTCTCATTCGTGAAAATCTTACCATGGTAGAAGTCCGGGCAGGAAATGATGAAACCTGCCTTCATTGCGTAATTACATGTTTTGGGCATTGCCTTTTCTTTTTTGAGTTTTAGATATATTTCTATCAGAGCATCGTGGTAACACTGCTGGCAGGTTGTCGGTACAAACCGCTTGCGTGTCACCTCGAAATATAGAGTTTCTATAACTGCCTTGTCGGTTGCATCAAATGGACTGTCGAAACGTGCCTTCAACTCCCCGACCTTGGCTGTTGCTTCCGCGTAGGTCATGGCTTAACCTCCTACGGCTGCTGTTGTCAGACTGGCGTACTTGGCTGCCGTGGTCTCACTGTCGGTGTCGAAGAAGAAGTAAGCTGCCTTTGGTACGCTCTCCTCTTCCAGCGTGATAAGCCAGCCGCCCTCGGTATCGTCTGAGTACTTGTCGTTCTCGCCTGCGCTTGCCTTCAGTGCCTGCGCATATCCGAACACCTGATACTCTGCCTTTCCGTCCGCTCCCTTAGAGAGGTTGCGAAGGATGATGACGAACTTTCCGTTCGCCAGTCCGTCAATGATATTTGCGCAAACGTCAGGTGTGTTTGCCAATACCACGACTGCTACGGTGTTCTTCCAGCTGTTGCGATACGTGCCAACGGTCAGCTCGGTCTTGGTTCCAGTGAATGGCTTGCTGCCTTCCTGCCGGATAGCGTATGCTTTCTTGCCAGTCTTCAAAACTAATGTTTTAATTATATTGCCAGCTACAACGGACTTGGTGAAGTCAATGTCGTCTCGGTTGATGATAAGTCCATCGCCCTCCAGTCCCTTTGTTACCTGGTCTTCGCAAGGGATGATGATGTCCTGGGCGATAAGGCTCTCGCAAGTTGTTGCCATATTAATTCGTTTTTAATTGTTATATCCCCAACACCGTTTTGTGGGTGTTGAGGATTGTTAAAATAACTTAATACTAAACTGAAAATTTGGAGCGATTAGTAAGCTGCATGGATCATGTCCTCTTCGAGGAGAGCCGTGCCAATCTTTCCGGTAGCGTAGAGATAGTTCCTGCGCTCCTTCTTGTCGAACCAGATGTCGAGGTCGCTGATGAGATTGTCTGCGTCTGTACCAATCATAAGATGCTTAGGGTTGCAGAATACCGCACGGTGTGGAAGGTTGACTGTCGTTGCGCCCTTCTCGTATGCGTTAATCATTCTATCCCAGATGCCGACACGTGCAATCTTCACTCCGTTGTAGGTCGCTACATCGAAGCCATCGAACACCTTCTCCCACGGCATAATATCGTGGTAGGTCTGCTTTATGTCGTAGGTCAATGCGTCAGCAAGCGAACGTGTCATGAGCAACACTGCATCGCTATCGTCAATGATACGTGTGTCTACGTCCATCAAGATTGCGTCTACGACTGCTGTAGCTGCACCCTTCTTGCGCAATGCTGAAACCTGCGCTGTTGCTGTGGTCTCGCTGTTGGCTGCGATGGCGGTATGGTTCTTTGTCGCTGTGGCTGTAAAGATGCGCTTGAACAGACCGTCACATACGTTGAACATGCTAACGTCCGACCCTGCTGTCAGCTTGCCGCCACCTGCACCTGCCAATGCTGCCGCCTTGTCGCCAAACCAGCCGAAACGCCAAATCATCCGCTGCATGGCTCGCTGGAGTGCATCGGTGTAGATGGTCATGAAGTCTGTGCTGGTAAGGTCGCCAATGGCTGTTCCAGTCTTAAGGCTGTATTCTGCGATTGAACCCTTCAATGCTTCGTAGCAAATCTTGATAGGAATCTCCCACTGTCCGAGTTCCCAACGCTTCTGAGAGTTGGCGATACCCTTCTCTTCGTAGGTAGGGTCGCAACCGCCACCTGCCTTACCGACCATTTCCATCTCACCGATAAGTGCGATAGGGTCATTGTTCTTGACCTTCATGATGTTCACGAATGAAGAAAAATCCTCATCTTGGTAGAAGGTTTCCTGCACGGCATCCTTGATGCTTGCGAGGTTTTCCGGCTCGAGTTTAAGGTTCTCAAGCTGCTTTTTTGTAAATCCTGCCATTATTTTCTTTTGATTTAATGGGTTAATACTTGGTTACTTCTTGCCCTTTTTGTGGAGCTTGGCAAGTCTCTCCTTGATGGCGTTCTTACCTTCCTCGACTGGGTTCACGTTGTCGCCTGCGCCCTTGCCGCTTGGCTGTCGCTGTGCTGGCTGGTAGTGGCTGCTGTAGCCTGCCAGCACCTTCTCAGCACCGCCTGCCATCTTCACGGCATTCAGGATGCGCATGTCTTCCTTGCTCTTTGCGAGTTTCTGTGCGCCTGCCAGCTGTGCCTTGGTGTCGTTCAACTGCTGTTTGAGTGCTGCTACCTGCTGCTTCAACTTGGCTACGGTGTCGTTGTCGGTGCTTGATGCGCTGCTGCCTTCACCGCCCTCATTGTCGGTGTCGTTGTCGGTGTTGTCTGCGGTCTGAATGTCGGTAATTACACCGTCCTCGACAACAATTGTCTTACCGTCCGGCATCTCAAATGTACCGTCCGGACTTGCCTTGTCGCCAACTTGTGGATCTCCCTCTTCACGCTCAACGGTCAGTGTCTGTCCGTCCGCTGTGTTGAGTTCCATCGCCTTTGGCTCTGCCTTGGCTTGTGGCTCTGCCACCGCCTGCTCTGCTTCCTCCAGTGTCTTCACGCCCAACTTGGCGAGAATCTGGTCGAGGAGAGAAGCCTTTACTTCTGTCTTTTTCTCCATTGCTTTTGGATTTTGTTTTGAATTAATAAAATTTTCTATGTTGCGTTTTGATGCGCTTGCGCTGAGTGGTACAATGGTGCTGCTGATAAGACCTAGGCGCAAAGCCTCGCTGGTGTTGATGAAGATGTCCTTATCCATCAAGGCTTGAATCTCTTCCCGGTCGCACTCGCACCGCTCTACGTATGCGTCCACCATCTTATCCTGCCACATCTGCATTTCCTCGCCCAGGTTCTTCAAGTCCTTTGCGTTCAGCTGGTCGCCCAACCCCCAGCCAGGAACCCACGGATTATGCAGCAGGAAGGCAGCGTTCTCGTATGCCTTGCGGTTCTCCTTTGGTGCTGCGAGCATGATGATTGTTGCCATGGATGCTGCCTTGCCCTCCACGGTGCAGGAAATCTTCTTGCCGCTCTGTCGCAGTCGGTCGTAGATTGCCCAGCCTTCAATCACAGAGCCGCCATTGCAGAAGATGCGCATATCGATTGAATCATCGTCTTTCGGTATGCTTGCCGCAAAAGCATCTATATCTTGAAAACATACGCAATCGCCTCCCCACCATTGATACCAGAACTTGTTGTCTTGGCTGTCGATGTCGTTGTATATTCTGAGTTTTGCCATTGAATATTGATTTTTTAAGTTTTAAAACGCTGCAAAGATACGATATTTTTCAATATGTTTATCTCGTAAGCAGTTAATTTTTCTAAACAAGCCGAAATTTTGCGTTCTAAGCGGCTTTTATTGCCTTGGGTGTGTAACTTTACCACCTTTAAGCAAAAACCGCTCAGAACGCAAATCTTGAATAAATAACTACACTTTAAATCCTGCCAATATTCTCTATCGTCTGCACTCTACGCTGGGTTCGGTTTATTTCCTCAACGCTCACTACTGGCTGTGGAGCCATCTGATACCCTCTTGCTACAGCTGCCGCCAGCATATCCATACCGATGTTGCTGCCTCCGTTGTTAACTACGATAGGAACACCACCGCCTAGCTGGTTGAATGCGGATAATATCGGGCTGAACATCGAAGTCGCCTTGGCGGTCATTACGCTCTCGCCATTACTAAGCCTTGCCGGGATGCTGTCGCTCGTTCCGGTTCCAGAGCCTTGGACGTAGCCACCAGTGGAAAAGCCCTTGACGGCTGCTTTCGCTCCGGCAAAGGCTGCCTTGGTTAATGCCATCATGCCTGCTGCACTGGCAACGCCAAACCACGACTTTTCTGCCAGCTCATGTGCCAAAATCTGTGCATAGTAAGCCGTGATTGCCATCTCAATCGCATCAAGCAAAGATGTGAGCATGGATTTCAAGAAGTTGTGGAAGGATTTGTCTTGCTCATTGAAGAAACTAGACAGTCCATCGCCCAGCGTAGAAATCATGTTAGCCATCATCTGCTGGCGTTCACCGATTTTCTGTTGCTGCTTCTTGTTCGAATCGTCTGCCAGCTGTACCTCTGTGTCGTGGAGTTGCTGCTGGAGCTGCTTCTGCGCTTCCGTGTTCTCTTGGGTCATTGCTAGCTTCTGCTCTAGGAAAGCCTTATACCGCTCCAACTTGGCTGCGTTGTCGTTCTCCTCATCGCTAGTGCCACCACCCAATATATTTGCATCCTTGCGTGCCTTCTCTGCGTTCTCGAACTCCTTGTTGAGTTCGTCCACAATTTCCTTCGCCTGGTTCTTCAAGTCCGCTTTTGCTTTTATCATGATGTCGAGAAGTTTTGCCTGCATCTCCTGCGCCTTTTCCGCTCCGATTTGCCCTGCCGCCACGTATGCGTCAATGCTTCGTGCCACCATGTTCTTCTCCAGCTGTTCGAGGTCGTTGCTGTAGTCTCGCTCGTTGTCGTACATACCTGCGAGGTATCGCTTCTTTGCGTCCATCACTTTCTCGTTGTACTGATACTGGATAAGCGCAATCTGTGCCTGCAATTCTTTCTCCTGCTTCTTCCTGCGCTCTGCCTCTGCCTTGGCTTCCGCTTCTTCCTTGGCTCTCTGTGCCTTTGTCTTGGTTGTACTGCCCTTGCCTGCTGTCGTTCCCTTGTTTCCGTTCACTGGCTCGCTGCTGGTCGCTCCACCGTTCACGCTGGCTAGCTTTATGTGCTCGAGCCTTCCGTTCACGGTGTTCTCGAATCCGTCTGCGAATGAGTTTCCTATCTCGATACCAGCGTTCTTGATGTCGTGCCATGCTTCCTTGATTGTGCCGGATATATCGAATATCTCCTTGAATCCCTTCTGTGCCTTGGATAGGTCGAAGGTCACGATACCTTCGAGAATATCAAGCATGCCCTTGGCTGCAAAGCCCATCCTCTTGAATGCGTCTATTCCAAGATTGCATACAAGCTTGATTGCGTTCCACATCAAGCGGAAACTTGTGCCGAGCGCATTGATGATACCTCGAAGGAGAAGGCTGTTATTATACCAATCGATGAAGTAGTTTATCGCCTTCACCACTCCCTTGATAACTGCCGTAAGTGATTTCTTCGCAATCGTTGACAACTGAGCCTTCATCTTCTCGAATCCACCCCCGGTATAATCAAACAAAGAAGCCATTGCGTCCTGCAATTCCTTGGTTGCATTCAATTCGTCTTCTTGTGCCTTGGCAATATCCCCGGACTTTGCCTTCACTTTGTCCATATCAAGTTCGATATTTCCGAGCATCTCAATATAAGCAAGTCCGGCATCCTCTCCAGGACCACCGAAGATGTTTGCAATTGCGCTACCTACAGCGGCACTTGATTGTGGGAGTTCCTTTAGCTTATTAGCCACCTCTTGCATAACCTGAAATGTGGTCTTGCTTCCGTCCTGCAAGTCCTTCTGAACTTGCTTGGAAGAAATACCTATTCCGTCAAGTGCAGCAGCCGTAGCGGTTGTCATTTCTCGAAGTCGTAGATTTCCTTCCTTGATTGTATCAACACCCTTGTCGCTGAAGATGCCTTCCTTGGTCGCTTGCGTTGATATTGCCACCATTTCTTCTGCATTCAGTCCGGCTTCCTTGAAGTATCTCGGGTATTCTTTAATCGTGTCGAGAAACTCACCGTTAGCGTTTGCTCCGCTCACCAGTCCGTCTTGCATAATCTTCAAACTCTCAGAAACGGAAATGCCGAAAGCCTTGCTCACCGTATTGGCAGACTGCATCGTCTCCGTGAATTCCAAACCGAATGCATTGGATACCGCAAGAGCCTCGTTGCGCACGGATTTCATTTCGTCCCCGGTCAATCCGGTGAACTGCTGCGTCAGTCGTGTGGCTTCCATCAATCCCTTGTTGTAGTCATACCACCATTTGAATGCCATTCCTGCGCCTGCCACACCTGCCATAGCGAGGAAATAAGGGTTGGTCAATAAGGAAAGAGCCGTATTTTTCAACGCACCAAACTTTACCTTTAGGTCTTCCACGGACTTTCCCATTTCCATAACCTTTCCGATTCCAGTATCATCAACAACATCAAAACCGAAAAACTCGGTGTTCTGCAGGTCGTCAGCCGCCTTCATCATGGAATCGTAATAGCTGCCGACACTGCGCTGGAATCTTCCAGTAGCCTCCTCAGCCTCTTTCAGCTCCTCTATCAAGTCTTGGATATGCTCCTGCATCTCCTGACCCTTGGAACTATCACGCTCGGCACGGCTCATCTCATCGTAAGCCTTGGTGGCATTTGAAAGCTGGGCACGCAGCTGTTTCAAGCTGCCCTCCTGCTCGTTCTCTGTGCGCACGTTGTTCTGGATCTCCTTCCGCAAGGTGCGCACGTTGTACTGGTACTCCTTGATGGTTGCGTTGATGGCTTCCGTCTGCACCTTCATTTCGTTGGTTGTGATGGTCTTGTCTTTTTCCTGCTGCTGCAAGTCCTTGATGGATTGCTTTAACTGGTCTATCTTCTCCTTGTATCTGATGATGCCATAGATTGCATCCTCGTACTTGACCTTAATGTCAAGAATCTGCTGTTTGTCTTCACTTACCATAGTTCGTTCTTTTTAGTTGTTCAACTCTATCATTGTAACCTCGCAATAGCCGCTGTTTGTTGTCTTGATTTCAAGAACTGCGAAATATGCACCATACTGGGCAAAGTACACTGGCTTCGTTTCATCAAAGTCCAGAATATCCAAGTCAGACAGATTGAGCCGTTCAGTGATTACGTGCGCCCTGGCGATACTTGCTGCAAGCTGCTTGTACTTCGTATCGAATATGTTCTGAAGGTCAATATCAAATCGAAGTGCAGCTTGCTCCTTATCATCTCTTAGCGTCATTATCCGCTCCTTGCATCCCTTATACTCTCCACCATTCTTCATGCCGAAAGAATCAAGTGTTCTTATCGGTATGCGGTTGTCATCGCTGGCTGAAAAAGGTAGCGTCCATGTGTCCTGCTCATAGCCCAAAGTCTGGTTGCTGATTACGAGGTCTGCATCATAGTCCCCGGTTGTCTCTTCGTCTTCCTTCCACTTGTAGCGGTTGTGTTGCATAAAGTCTGAAACGGAATACTCGCTTTTCCGTGGTGCACCTTGGCGGTCATACGGAATGAGTTTTCCGCTCCAGTCGTAGGCGTTCGCCTTGTTTGCCCAAACTCTGGTAAACATGATAAACTGCACTTGCGTGCTGTTGGTCAGTTGCCTAGGGAACGAGCCAGTTATCAAAGCTAGAAACTTAATGAAGTTTGTTACCTCGATTTCAGGCAGGTTTATGCCGATAGGGAAACTTCCACCAATCGGAACGCTGTCCCCACTCTTGACGCTCGCAGTGATTTTGCCGCCATAAACGGAAGGCATGTTGACTGTGTTTATTCCGTGCATGATAGTCTCAAACGTCAGTACATCGTCCTTCTTTAGCGATATAGTGTTTGTCCCTGCCGAAAGCAAATAAAGATAGCCATCGATAGCATATCTGCGTAGTACGACCGGGTACTTAACCTGTCCATCCTCGTACTTCAAATCTCCGAACTCGTATTCCTGCGTGGATGCCTCACCTCCGGTGGTACTTGGTGTTGTTACGGTCATTTTCACGCCCATAGGCAACTGAATCTCCGCTGCGTCTTCAAACTGATGTCTGACGTAGTATTGCACTTGCACATCAAAGGTCAGTTCGCAATCCTTCGTTATCGTCAGTTTCTGTACATCGCTGCCAGTGCTTGGTGTGACTGATGTCAATGAGTTGTTGACGGAAAAGGAAAGCGCACCCAGTCCGTCACGGCTCTTAACGTCTGCGGTCAGATTACCGATAATTGTCTTGTCGTCTGCCTTGTTGTTGATGATAGGCACAACAAGGTTGTTCAACATCTTCTTTGCTTCATCATCCTGCCAAACGAAAGATACGCCCGTCTTCCTCGCTATCCTTGACAATAGCCAGTTTACGGTCACACATGGCTGCAAGAATTTTGGGGACGTTTTATATTCATCCACCGCCACATCATCGCCTACGAAATCCTCCTTATTATCGCCATCTATCATTTCGTGCATAGGTGTCAGCCCGGTAACTGATAGCGACAGAGTGCTGTAATATTCGGCAGGTGCATTCACTACGAGGTATGCAGCCCTTGCCTCTCCTCTGATGGTGTATACTTCCAGCGTCTCATCTTCTCCGCTCACGGATATAACCCGCATGTACTTATCCAGTACTGCATAGCTTCTGTAATCGCCCTTTCCTTGCGCTTGCACATTTGCCGTTGATGATGGCAAGAAAGGGATAAGAGCACAAATCATGTTTGATGCGCTCTCTATATTTCCGCTGATGTACTTTCCGACCTCTGCGCCAGTTCTGATGCGTCCACGGCTAGGCGGGTATTGTGTCGTGGTATATTTATTCCTCTGCACCAGATTAATACCAAAGTTATCTTTGCTCTCAATTCGGTATGGATTGTAATAAGCAAAGAATATCCCCTTGCTCACAGCTTCCTCCCTTGTGTTCGGTGTGTTGTACTTTTCAAAAAGCACTCTGTCTGTCACTCCCAGTTCGTTCAGTTTCATTCCGCTCTCCAGTAGCTTCGTGAACGCTGGCATTATACCCCAGTAGATTGAAACCTCGATGCTTTCCTCGATGCTCAGAACGTTCAATCGTCCGTCCTTGATAATTTGCACACCTACACGGAAATAACTGCACTTATGGAAAATATAGGGGTATCTGCTGCCGCTCTTCGGTCTGTCCGCTTGCTGAAATACTGAAAGATTATGCACCGTCCGTGGTAACTGGATGGTGTACGTGTAGTTTGAGGTCATTTTTGTGACGTCACGAAAAAGGTTGCTCTTGATGTCGAGCACCACATCGGTGTTCTCCGGCAAGTCCATCAAAACACCGTCAATGTAAAGTTGCTGGTCTATCATAGTCTCTGAACGTTAATGTTGTTAATAATCATTTCGCACACGAAATCCTGCAAGCAAGCTGTGCTCTTCGTGTAGCTTCCTGCCTTGATTGTTACGCTCGTCCACTGGTCTTCCTCGTGCATCCAGTCTCCCCCGAGGTACATGTCAACGACTGGGCTGCTCGCTAGGTCTTGCAGCATATCGAACGTATCACTGTCAACCAACGGGGCACAAAGTTTGATTGAATCCGTGCGCTCGTATCCCTGCCTTCTTCCGCTGTCGCCAACGTAGCCGTATATGTCGCTGTATCCGCTTAGATTGTTGCGTATGAAACTCAGGTCGCTGGCAATCTCTCTCGTTTCCTCACCAGACGCAAAGAGCCAATATCGAATGAATCCGTGTCGGTCAATCCAACGCAGATAGATGCCGCTCTCGGTATCGTCTCTGTCGATTCGCAGCAATAGTGACTGCTTGCCACCGGCAGATAGGCAGAAAGTAAGGTCGAAAGTATTGTCAAACGTTCCCTGCTGAATCTCTCCATCGTAGTCATAGATGTTCCAGTACCTCGCACCGCTTGGTAAGATGGCTGCATTGAAGTCTGTCATGTCGGTGTTCGGAATCTCAAGCAGCTTGTTGGGTGCTCCCTCGTAACCTATAAGCAGTTTGGTGTCCGCCTTACTTAAATACATACCAAAAGAGAACGGATAGTTGGTGAACCACGTAAGGCGTTTGTAGCCGTTCCAGGTCTCCCCGAACCTTGGCGCACCCCATACTACGTTCGTAGTGAATTCGATGCTCGCAAGCTGTCCGTCTCTGTCATCGTATGCGTTAACCTCAACTCTTATGTACTGGGATAAGTTATTGACGTCATAGTTTATCGTCCAGTCCACGCCTGCATTGATGCGTCCATCGAAAATGGCTTGCACGTATGCTTTGAAGTCTGTTATACACTTTCCGTTGAACGCCTCCACATTGTAGGCTCGTTCCGTTTTGCCACATCTTATTATTACCTCAATCCACGATAGGTTGCTTCCACTCGCTCTGATGATGCAAGGCAAGAATGCGAAGCACACTTCATCGGGGTAGAAAAAAATATATCCGTTGTTCACTGTCTGTCTCATACCGTCTAATTGTTTAGTTTGATACTTCCCACCGAAAGATGGATTAATGAAATAAGTCGCTGTCCGAGCCGCTTCATCGTGTCGGGCACGACGTTGCTGTATACGTCAGCCCTGCCGCCAGTCCGGTGCAGTTTAGAACCCTTGTTGGCGATGGTGTGGGCGATGGCTCCTGCCATGCTCATGTCGCCACGCTCTTGTGGTGTATACTTGTGCTGTCGCTGGGTCTTATAGGGGATAGGTCTGCCGTGCAGTCCCTTGTCCTTCATCCACTGCCTGATGATGCCACGGAAACTGTATGGTATCTTTCCTGCCCTTCGTCCGGTCTCAAGCACCCCGAATGGCTTGTGTCCCCAGAGGATGGTTTCGTCCTCGCTGGGCTGCTCCACCTTTAGGCTCGCTATCGTTCGCCCTGATGCGTTCTGTCCGTTGATACGTATGTGGTTGATGATAAGTTGCCGTGCTCTCTCCACTTCCTCACGCATGATGAGCGATGCCGCCTTGGGGTCGAATTGAATACCTCCCTTGCTCATACCTCACACCCTCCTATTCTCTGTGTCAGTTGCAGGGAGTACATTACGCCAGACACGATCGTGCTCAGCCGCTCGATGATGGTCTCGTAGTACTGCTGCCCCTCCAGCGGTTCAAACTGGTGCGACTGGTTGATGGCTCGTATAATCCTTGCCCCTGCCACCTTCATTCGGTCGATGCACTCTCCGTTGTCTTCTCCTTCCGCTGCCCTCGGTACGGTGTCGAGATAAGCCAGGGCAACGTTCACGGTGTCGTATACCCTGCCGTTGCGTATCTCTGTCGTGCCGCTGGCTGGGATGATGCAGACGATTGCCGGATAGCTCAGTTTCTCCAGCTTGGTGTCTGCTGTGTCCCAGTCCTCAAATAGGTAGGTGTAGTCTGGTAGCGTGTCTGCTGCCAACTGCTTTAATGTTTCTCTGATTGTTGCCATAATTATCTAGATTTACGTTTCATTTCTTCTGCCTGCAACTTCTGCAGGTTTCGCTCGTACACGCTTCTCTTGTTGTCCATTTCCATGCACTTGTAGATGCGAAGCCATGGTGTTTTCAGAACTTGGTCGTGGTCGCTGATGCCCATCCTTACCGCATACCAGTCCAGCATGCCGAATAGTCCGAACCGCAGGGTATCGATGCCTGCCTCCTTCTCCAGTCTCGTTGGCTTAGCTGTGTCTGTGCTCTCGAAGAGCTTGTTGATGCGCTCGACCTCTGCTGTTACCCAGCCTATGAGCATAACGACATCAACCGCCCTAGCCTGCTCCACTTCCTTGTGGCTCAGACCGAGGACGGTTGTCACTATCTGATACAGACTTTCCTCGCTGTCTGATAGCTGGGAAAGGTCAATTAGCTGCCCGATGGATAGCTGGTTGAGATTGTCGGGCACTTGTTTCCCTCCGACAAACGCTGGTCGTGGCTGCTTGCCGATTTTGTAGCTGGTGTGCCTAGCAACTGCCAGCCAGTACTTGAATGTAGTGTTATTATCCATACGCTTTATATTTTTTCGTTATCTTTGCCTCAATACGTGCGCCCTAGCCGTTCCATGGCTCGCTACGGATAACTTCTTCAAGGCTACGTATCGTATTGCGTCTATGCCGTGGTTAAATGCGTCTATAGGCTGGTTCGTTGTCTCTCCATCCCTTGACTTCTTCCACTTGTATTGCTGCATGTTTCCGATGATGCCGTGGCTGCGTCTTGTTATATTGATGCGGAAACGCTTGAGAATGTCGATTCCGTTGTTGATACTGTCCGCTCCCTTGGTGCTGCCGATTATCCACAGCCCTCGGTTGTGTATCTCCTGAATGCTCTTAGGCTCTGCCGAATCTGCAATGATAAGGTCTCGTTTCGTCCGTCCTTGTTCCTTGCATCGGTCTGCGATGTCATCGTTCGTCATTCCGGGCTGGTAGATTTCCTCGTCCACCCATAACTCTCCGTGTGCGAGAATAACGTGCTCCAGAGCAGTTGGGTCGTTTGTGAATCCGAAGTCCATACCCCTGCAATCCATCTTCCACTCCTCCCTTGGTGGCAGCTTGTCAACGATGCCCCAGTTGGTGAATATAAGTCCGGTTATCTTTCCGGTCAGTCCACGCGCATATACTCGCCACAATTCGGGGTCGTCAATCTCTTCAATCTTTTTATGCTCCTGCTCCGTAAGGAATCGGTTGTTTCGGTGGTCGCTCAGGATCAATCTGCAATCATCCCTGCCGATGATGTTGTTGTGAACCCAGAACCTTGCGCTTGGGTTGTAGTCGATGAACACCTGCTTTCGGGTTCGGATGGCAAGCTGCCAGAAAACTTCGTAGGGCACACCGTTCGCCTCGTTCACGAACAGGTAGTCTCGCTTACCGTTCTTCGCATCCTGCGCATCTTGGTAACTCTTGAACTCGATGATTGAGCCATTCTTTCCTCTGTAGCTGCTGTCGCTCTTGTTGTTTTTAAACCAGTCCAGCAACTCTGCCCTTGTGTGCAGGATGGTGTCGAGGTCTCGCATGGCTCCCACCTTCAGGTTCGGGAGGTCTTGACCGCACACCGTGATAATCACCCTTGGGTGCTCAAAAGAAAGCACTATAAGACGCTGCATGATGGTGTATGTTTTCCCCGAGGACGTGCCTCCTTGGTTTACGAGAAACCTTGGCTTCACGTCCGCATTCGGATCATACAGTTCACCAATAACGTCAAATAGTGCCATTCTTTCAAACAATAAAAACTTAAAACAAAATTATGGTAAAAAAATTATTCTTCGTTCAATCCCTCACGCTCGATTACTTCCTGCTCGCTGGATGCGCACTGGTGTCCCGAGTTGACGTAGCGAACTTCGATGCCGCCTTGGAAGCCTGCGTTCAGGTCGAGCACGACCTTATCCAGTCCGAGCAGCTTGCAGATTTGCGTCTCTGCCTTGATGATGATGTCGAGGTAGCGTGGTTCTCCGAATCCTCGCTTCTCGGCATCGTACATTATCGCCTTGACGGTCTCGATTGAAATCTGCTTTCCTCGCTCATCAAATAAAGGCTGTCCATGCTGGGTTGATTTCTGCAAGTGGTAGTCTTCCTTCGACTTCTCCCAGGCTTCCCAGGCTTCACGTATTACCAGCTTCAACCTTGCCACCTCGCTTGTTATCTTTTCGTCCGTGTCGGTCAGTCTCTCCTCCCTCCACTCCTTCAATAACCGCTGAATGTCGCAGTGCGCTTGATTGTATTTCGGTCTGTCGAGCCGTTTCCTCACCTCTGCCGTGATTTCTCGCTCCGTCCATCCCTTGCGGTATAGGGGTGCGATAATCTGCAGGCGGTTCTCGATGTCGATTTTCTGCGCTCGATGTTTGTTGTTATTACCTTGTGGCATACGATTCTGATTTTAAAATTTCGCTCCGTTGTACTTGTATACGATGTTTCCCTCGCTGTCTCGTTCGTCAGCTGGCAACATTGCCCCTTCGAACATCTTGTATGGCGAGTGCGCTGCCTGCGGATTGTTCCAGCACCACTTCATGTAGTCGGCTGCGCTCATCGTGTAATACTTCGAGTACTTCTCTCTTGTTCCCAGGTTCATCGCCTTCTCCAGTCTCGCCCTCAAAAGGTTCTCTGCATCCAGCTTGATGTCGCTCCACCTCACGTATCCCTTGCGCTTGCAAATGTTCAGTGCTTCGCACATCTGCCCCCTGCTGTAGTTCCACGTTGGCGGCAATCCGCAGCAACTTCCGTTGTGGCAAAGTTCCTTGAAGTGTGCGTCCGATACATAAAAGCGCATTCCAAGCTGGTCGCACAGTTCCTTCATGTTCCTGAAGAACGGTTCTTTGACCTTGCGGTTCAGTCTCAGATAGCCGGACTGTACGCTGTACTTCTTGTAGAATGCGAGAATGTCGAAACCTGCCATCTTGCTGATGGTAGGCAACAATTCCCTCAATGTCGGGCTTCTCGTTTCCAGGCAGAAGAATTCGGTGCTCAAAGCTGTAGCCCCTCTGTTGAATGCTTCCTTGATAAGGTCGAGGTACGTTGGCGTGCTCACTCCGATGATGAAGGGTCTCAGTCTCAGCGTTGCCCCTCCAGCCCCTGCATTGGCAATGCGCTCGATGGCTTCCAGTCGTGCTTGTGGGCTTTCCACCCCTCGCTCTATTACTCTAGCCTTCTCTGCATCGCTGGTGATGATTGAGAACTTGAAGTTCCAGTTCTTCTGCCCTCTGATCAAGTCCATGTATCGCTCATCCTTGGTGAACCATGCTCCCTTGGTCGAGAAGCAAAGCGGATAGTCTATATCCTTGAAGAAGCGCAAAAGTTCCAGTGTCGTTCCGTACTTACGTTCGAAGTTGTCGAACTGGTCGCTCATGCTTCCCCACTGCATAACCTTGCGAGCCTTGATGTATGGCGCAAAGTCTCCACCGTGCTTGTCGGGGTCAATGAACATTCGTTTGATGCGCTCAACGCTCACGTCCTTAACCTCCTTGTGCAGGTATTCCTTTTTCTTGCTGCCAATACCTCGCTGGTTCTGAGCAAAGCAATACATACAGCCAAAGCTGCAATTATTGTAAGTATCAAAAGCCATTGGCATTGAGCAGTCGGGAAACTCGTATGTTATTCTTGGCGTGTTGCCATAATGTTCTGCCATATCCTCATGAATTTATTTTGTTGATGATAAAGTCTGCGATTTGGTCTGCTGTCTGCTTCGTGGTGTCTATCGCTACAACGTCACACCCCGCAGTTTGCCATTTCTTTGCCGAGTGTGCCGATTCTCGCTGTCCCCGGATAATATCCTTGCTCAACGTTCCGTTCGACCGTTCTGCGAGCCTTTTTTGGATTTCTTCCAGTGGTGCGTATAAGAAGATTACAATCTGTCTGTCCGCATTGAACATTGCGTGCGTCAAGTTCGGACCCCAGCATTTAAGTCTCATCCCTTCGCAAATGATGCAGTCGGTGCTCTCCAGTGCCTTCTTCACGATGTCCCGAAGTATGGTCGTACCGTTCAGATTGTCAACACCTCCGTACTTAACATCGTATCGCCCTGCAAATGCAACTCCATCCTTGGTGCTGCTTATTCCGTCCTTGTAGCTTTCAACGCCACCAAAGCTTTCTATCAGCTTTCGGGCAACGGTGCTCTTTCCGCTGGCGTTGGTTCCAATGATAAAAACACAAGTCTTTCTCATATTCGAGTTATTTTTGTTAAATTTCGTCTCTGCCGGATTGAATTGTTCCGAGCGGATAGTTTATCCATTTCAAGAGTTTCTCCGACTTAAACGCGAAAATTCCGACTATTCGGGTTTTTCTTTGAGTTCTTCCACGTCAAAGTTGCGCTTCTCGATTGCGTCAAGTCCCAGCATGTCTGCCACGGCTTGTGCGTCCTCGCTGCGGTATACGATGATGATGCGCTGTTCTTCGTCCTCTGCTGGTTCGTAGGTCGTGGCTTCCTGCTGGATTTCCCAGGGGTTCAATCCCCATCGCTGCATATCGTCCACATCAAATGCTCCCTTTAGCTTCTCTTCGTCCCAGCTGCCAAAATAGACGTTATCCTTGATGATGAACTCGTCCGTCTCTTCATCGGATAGGCTGTCAGCAATAACGACCTCGACCTTTGGTTCTGCCTTCCACTTCTCCCAGTGGCTGCAAAGCTGCTGCTTCTCTCCATCGGTCAGTTTCACGGCAACGGCTTCTATTGCGTTCTTGATAGCTTCGTCTTCCATCTGCTCGATGTTGAGCAGGGCACGGAATCTCATGTTTCCTCCGAGGATAACTCGGTTCTCATTACAGACGATTGGTCTCATCTGCAACATCTTCGGAAACGTCAGAATACTCTCAACGAGTTTCTGCATCTGCTGTGGCTCAATGCTGCGTGGGTTGTCTTGGTTCTCCACCAGGTCGTGCAGGTTGATGTTCTCGATTTTATTCTTCTCCATTGTCTTCCTCCTTTCCTTCTTGTCTTGGTTTCAGTTCGTCAAAGTTCCAGACGATGCGGTCGATATGATCAACTCCCAGAAGCTTGGCAAGGAATGGCTCATCGGCTTGCTTGTAGTGAATGATTACGTTCTCACGTGGCAAAACGCCATCGCCCATTATCGTAGGCAAGTCGTCAGGAGTTAAGTCTTGCCCTTCGATTTCAGGAGGTAGTTCCCCTGCGAATGGGTCGCCCTCTTGGTCGCCCTTGTCTTTCTTCTTGCACTTGCTGGTGCTGCTTGCTTCAACTGGTGCTGGGTTCCAGACTGGCATACCCCAGTTCTGAAGCTGTGCGCTGTCCCATCGGTTCGCAAGGTCGTTGAAGTCCCAGTTGCCGAAGGATAGGTTGTCTTTAATCATGAACTCCTGCTTTTGTGCTTCTGTCAAGTCTGATGCGCTCACCACGGTAACTGTTGGCTGCTGCTGCCATCCCTGCCAATACTCCATCAATGCGGCTTGCTCCTCATCGGACAGACGCTGCTCTGCATCCAGCTTCACTTGAATGCCTGCTTCGTCCATCGTGACAATGTGCTGCAAGGCTTTCAGTCTCATGTTGCCACCCAATGCATGGAAGGTCTCATCAATAACAATCGGGCGCAGGGTCAACATTCGTGGGAACACGATGATGCTCTGCACAAGCTTCTGAAAGTTCGCTTGACTTATCTCTCTAGGGTTCGCCTCATTCTCGCTGACCCTCGATAGTGCGATTTCTTCTGTTTTCATTTTCTTCTTGTTTTAAGTTCGAAATACGTGCTTATCTCCTAAACACATGCGCAAAGATACTACTTTTTTGCTTTAGTTGTTCGCTCTTTGCCCACTTTTAACTTTTTCCAACACTTCGTTTTATCTTATCAATCAAAGGCTCGGATGGTCTTCTGCAGGGTTGTCTGCGGTTTCTTCGGCATCACTCTGACCGGGTATCCTGCACAGACCCATGCGAGGAGAAGTGCGTCTCTCTGGTCTTGGTTCATTCTCGGCAACTTTTGTCCTGCGCTTACAAAATAAGCAATTTCGTCCTGCGTGATTTTTCCGTCCTTCCCCTTCCAGCATTTTTTCAATGGCTTGATGATTTCGCAGGGGATATTGTAGTGTTTGCAGCACTCGACAATCAAGATTCCGGTCTGATGGTTCATTCCGGTAGAGCGTCCGATTGCTGCTGCCTTGACTGCTGTCATGAATTTACCTAGCAAATGCCAGTTGCTCTTGTTGAGCCAGCCGCCTTCAATAACGACCTTAATCTTCTTGCAACTCTCGTTCATTGCTCTGAGGTAATCTATCAAAGCTGGGAAGTTCATCTTATAGGCAAGAAACTTCTTGTCGTCAAAGACTGCTCCAACTCCGCTTTCCTGAATGTCGGGGTCGATTCCGATTATAACTGTTCCTTTTTCCATTTTTCTTTTTTAAAGTACTTATTTTGTTCAAATTTCACGCATAAGCGTTTATTTTGTTTTGCTGGTGTGGTTTATCAACCAACACCCTTTACGTGCGCATATACGTGCGCACATGCGTTATTATCCCTATCTTTCCCCCTACCCCCTTTCTTTCCCTTCTTTTTGGGCGATAGAGAAAGCTGGCAGGGATTCCGGAAGTTGTCTGCGGGTGCAAAATAAATGAATAACAAAATGTATATGTTGCAGGGTTCTTCCTTCTTCCACAGCCAGCCGAATGAATAAAAGCATAATTTTCTAACGATTTCTTTTTCTTACTTCTTCATGTACCACCTCGCTTTCTTTGTTTATACGTCAGACTTCGGGAGATGCGTTTCCGGCTCTCATATCGTAATTTCAAGATGTTATAAGTTTATTTGTTTTGATATTAGAGCCTATCTCCTTCTGTCTTCGCTGGTTAATAACTCTATTATTGAACTCACGACCGATTATTCTTTTTGTTCTCGAGCAGCCATGCCAGATGCGCTGCCTGCTGCGGATTCTTGAACAGGGATAGAGCCTTCTCTACGTCCGGCTTCTTCCTCTCACGCATCGCTCTGTCGGCTACCCGGTTCTTCGTACCGTAGTTTCTGTAGTGCTTACTCCAGTACTCTTTCTGATACGCCCGGTATTTTTCCCGGTTTCTCTTTCGCCACTCCTTCGTGGCTCTTAGGATCTGTTCCCGGTGTTCCTGGTAGTACGTTCTGTTCTTCTCCCTTGTTGCGAAATCGCTCATTACATTCGAGTATTACCTGATGTTCTACATATTGCTTGCGTGCCGGGCAGTATATGCCATTTATGCAGTTTCGCCCGGCATCGCAAGCCTTGCATAATTCACTCGCCATACGTTCTAGAATGGGTCTGACGTGAAGGCGAGGTGCTCATTGCCATCGTATGAGATACACTGAGCGAAGCTCGCTGGTTCTCCACTATGGATAGGCAATGCGGTGTGTCTACTCTCAAACCCCACTCCACGGTCACGAATAAATAACGCAGGAAACCACTTGTAGTTATCTCCGCTCCTCACCAGCACCTTATCGAAAGGCTTGAAGGCTGGCTGCTCCTTCTCTTCCTTCCCATTCTTCCAGATGTCGTAATGTTTGTTGAACAGTTCGACTTCGTTCTCTGTCGCTTCTCGAAGTTCCTTGTTAACGCTGATACGCAGGTCGAAGGCTTGGTCGGTAACGAACTTCTCGTTCTCGATTTCGTACTGTTCGCCAAATGTTAGCGTGTCTTCACTTTCATTCTTGCCGATGAGCTCGCCGATGATGGTCAACTCTCCGTCCTCATCGTCCTCGTTGAAAACGTAGAGTTTGCCGATTTCAAACTTAAGTTTCTCCGGCTTTTCAATATCCAGAGTTTCACGGTTCAACTTTCCACCAAAACATTTATTGATGTTATTGATGTAGGTTTGAGCATCATCATCGCTGGCTTTCTCAAATACAGAAGTTTCCATTTGGAATACTTCTTCATTATAACATTCTTTCCAAAGATAATGCTTGCCTCTGAATTTTGTGAAGGCATCATCCTCAAACTTTTCAAAGATAATATGTACTTCTCTGTCTTTACTGACAAGCACGTCTCCCTTCTTGAAGAACTTGCTCCAGTCTCGCATTTCGTTAGATGGGAAGAGCAGGACTTCTCCTTCTTTATAGATTTTTCCGTTCTTGTCGAAAAAGTGTTCTCTTCCAGCTCCGTCCTCAGTCCAGATTGCTTTCGCACTGTCCTTGTCGTTTGCCATTCCACTATGCCAAACATTTCCACATATTGGCGTGTACAACTCTGTACCGTACTCTTCGTCTTTGAGTATCTCGTAAATATCAATATCTTTCTGTTCCATTGTCTGAATGTTTTTATTGTTTGCTATTCTCACTTTCATAATCTGAATGTTTTTTATTGTTTATAACTTAACGTGTCCGAGTTTGAAATAAAGTTCCAACAGTTCCTTCGTATTGAGCCAGAAATCGGTGTTGCCAACGTATACGTGATGTCGGTGTTCATCTGTGATGATTTCAATCTTTTTCATTTCTTCTTACTTTTCTGAATGTGTCTGTAACTATCATCAAAGAATTATCTTCTTCGTTGTATACAAGGTCATTTGTGATATACCCCAAGTCATCAACAACATCTATATTACCAAACTGTTTCTTGTGAGTTTCAAGAAGTTTTATAAATGCTGATATTTTCATCCCTCCACCTCCTTTCCAAAAAGTTCAATCTGTGGATGAATGATGTCTGCCCTCTTCTTCTTTGCCGCCCAGAGAAGGAGGTTGATGTTCTTGGTTCCAGCATTGCCCTCGAGGTATCTGATGATGTAGGTCAAAGCGTCTTGAACAGCTTCTTTCTCATTACCGTAGAAGATGCTGAGAGCGTCATATCTACTCGGGTAGCCTGCCGGGCTGTCGTACCAATGCTTCCCTTTTTGAATGCTGTAGCCCCATATCCAGCCGAACTGTGTATTGGCGGTCATTACCTTCCATCCCCAGTTGTCTGAACCCTCTACGGCATACTCGATTACGTGCGGATTGATGCAAACATCCTTGATGTTGTATTTGAAGCCTTCATGCTCTGCGACCGGCTTCTTGATGTCGTAGCTGTTTTCGGTCAGCCATTTGCACCAATCGTTCGATGTCTTGAATACGAGCCCCGCGGCTCTGCATTCGTGAAAAAATAATTCATTCATGGCTTTCAATATCTATAAAGTGACAATCACCGCATAATGCACAAGCACAATACTCGCCCAGTTCCTCTTTATCAAGGGCACAAACATTGCAACCACTTTCGTCACAAGTATCATTCTTAACTCTGAGAACCTTGCCTTCTACATTCAGAAGCGTACCTTCCTCGAAATCCTTGGCTATTTCGTTCGGTTCATTAATTACAATTACTTCTTTTGCCATAATTCTTTTGTTTAAAGTGTTTAAAATCTGTTTGCCTTATAATTTACCGCCCGAAGCGTGAAAACGTCCCAGAGCGGCTGATTTTGCCCTCATTTGTTATTTTTCGGGCTTCCAGTCGATACCCAGCCGCTGCAGAACTCCCTTCTCGTAGTATCTTGTCAGCGAATCCTTGGCAGGCTTGTTGTTCGGGTTCTTCTTCAAGTCTGCAAGGTTCTGCTGGATTACCCACCGGAACTTGCTGTCTTGGCTCTGCTGGCTCGCTGGCTGCTGGTGCTTGGCTTGCTCGTAGAGTTCCCCGATGCTCGGACGTGCTGTTGCCGCTGGATCCTGCGCCATGGCTGCTGCCGATTGCGGCTGCTGGCTTGCGGCTGGCTTGGTGTTGTCGTAGTTACCCTCCAGCACCTTCGGGAAATACTTCCTTGTCATTACCCAGTCGTATGATGCCCAGGAATGCCCTGCGTTCAGATAGTCGCTAGCCATAGCCTTGTCGATTGCTAGGTAAATCTTGGAAATATCTCCCTTGCAGTCCTTGAGCCTTCCTCTGATTGCCTCCTTGCGGTTTTCCGTCATCAGCGTCAGCCTTCGCATTGCGCTGTTGGTCTTGTCGTGCTGCTCGTTCCAGTAGTCCTTAATGGCTGCGTAGTCGATTTCGCCTTTCTTGGATTTCTTTTTCTCAGAACTTTTTTGCGGTTCTTCTGCAGCGCAAACGTTTTTCTCGGAAAAACTTTGCATAGAAGCTTCTTTAGAAGGTTCTATATCTGTTTCTTTAGAAACATCATTATCATCAACATTATCATTTACATATTCATTATCATTATGCATTGCAATTTGTGCATTTGCATGCTTTTGCATGCTTTTGCATACGTTTGTATGCTTTTGCATGTCTTCGCTTGCTTCTGAATCCAATTGCTTTTTGTCCCAGCGTTTTCGTGCATTTGCACGGAGTCGCTCGCACTTCTCCTCGTATTTACGCTGGTTTCGCTCCATATCATCTTTGATGAATGCGAATGATAACTTAACGAGAGGGTCTTCGATGGAAGGTTCTTTGCCAGTCTTTGCAAAAGAAAGCATGTGCCTTGTTAGCTGCCCGAGTTGTGCATCGGTCAGTTGCTCGAAGATTTTTAAATATGATGTGTATATGATAAATGAATCACTCATGATGTATTATTCTGATAATGATAGTTTCTTCTCCAGCTTCCGTTTCAAGACTGTAGCCATACGGATTCTGTTCCGCTGGCTTGTGTCGGTCGGTGCTGCCACTTTCCCACCTAGGGAAATATAATTCTCCAGTTGGGAAATTATATTCCTTAGGTCGGTTTTTGATATATGAACGCTAGCCATAAGCCCTGCCTTTACTTAATGAGTAGCCTTCGTGCTCCCTGCACCTGCTTGATGTACTTGGCGCACTCTTTAGGATGGTCTGCCAGATAAGCCTTGGCATCGAACTTCTCGCTTGCCTTCGGTGCTTTCCACGTTGCCAGCATCTTGCCGTTTCCGTCCACGATACTCTCTGCGTCACCGAAGAACAGCTTCAAGTTGTCCTCAATCTCATCCTGCTCGGTCTCCAGTTTCTTGTTCTGATCCTTGAGTTCCTTGAGCCTAGCAATCTGTTCGAGTATCTCCTGCGTTGCGGTCACTTCCTTGCCAGCTACATGTAGAGGAGACTTTAGGAGAACGTCTTGTGCGCTGTAGGCTGGCGGCTCTTGGTTGCCCACGATGTAGTCAAGCCAAAACTTGGTTATCTCGTCCCTCATCCATCCGAAGAATTCGGGGTCGAAGTCGATGTCTCGGTAGCCGAACTCCCTGCCTGCTGTCAGCCAGGCAAGTGCTCCATCCTTGTATTCGCCCACTCCGAGGTTCATCTGTAGCTGGCAGAACCAATGCTTCGGAAGGTCGTCTGCATCTATCTGCATCTGCGTGGTCTTACACTCGAGGATGCTCTTGCTCGCTTCGTTGTGCGTTGCCCCGGTTCTCCAGAAGGTGCGGTCAGGAGATACTCTCAGATAAGGAGTATCGGTGTTCGTGATGGTGTAGTCGTCCGTGCTCGCCTTGATGATGTGGCAGTGGCTCTCTCGCTTGAAGAACTGCGCCACGGCATCCTCCAGCAGGTGTCCTGCAACCATCGCAAAGTTCTCAACCTTTGGTGGGTCGATGCCCTTCTTGCGTCTCCATAACTGGTATGGGGTCTCCCATGGGTTCAGTCCCAGTACTGTGCCTGCCTCTGATGCACCTATTCCCTTAGAGCGGTTCTGCAACCACTCCTCTCTGCTTTTATATTTAATTATCTGCTTCATTGTCTTTTATTTTTATGTTTGCGGTATAATACATTTTCGCTGCTCCAATGATAAGCTGACGAACGAATTCATCCCTCTTCATTGAATGCACAAGTCCACTTGCGAGAATATCGGCTTTTCCCGAATAGGCAATATGGAAATCGAAGCCTTTGCCACCTTCTTCGCTTAAATCCCCATTATCTTCTGCTGCAATCTGTAGAAAATTTCTTTCTTCCTCGTTTTCCTCGACCCATGTCTTGTATGCCTTGGCGGTTCTGTCAAAGTACTTGTCGATGGTGCTCTTGTGTTCTGATTGTTTTTCTTTTTCTGCCATAATTTTTTACTGAATGTTTAATAGTTGCCGCAGGCTCCCTATAATCTGGTCAGGTTCCCACCCTGAAGGTTGCCCTGCGGCTAATTGGGAAACGCTATAACATTATAAACTAAACTACTTCTTAGCTGCTGTGCCAGTCTTTCCTTGGCTGCGGCTCATTGCCTTCTCAGCCTTCTTCTGTGCGCTCTCGGCTGCTGCCTGCGCCTGCTGTGCGATGGCTTCCTGCTGCTTTGGCTTTTTGAAGGTCTCCTCTACGGTGGTTGTTCCTTCCTTGATGGCGTTATACACACCAGCCAGCTTCTGAATGTCCTCTGCCGTGACTTCCTCGGCTGATTTCTTCCCGATGTAGTCAAGCAGCATAAGGTCTGTTGTCTGGTACACTTGGAAGCAGGCTACGCAGTTCTTCCACTGGCTCTGTACGCCAGTCTGCTTGATGTGTTCGAGTGCCTTTGCCTGCACTTCCTTTACCACGCTTGCAATCAATACCTGCGGCACGACCTTGCAGATTGCGTTACGCTGGGCAATTGCCACGGCTGCATTGCCAACGACCACCTGCATGTCCTGCGAATATGTGTACCCCTTCGATGTCAGAATGCTTCGCTTCACTTCCACGGAGTAGGCAACGTTGCTCTCGAGGTCGTGGCAAACACCCTGCGCTGTAATGGTCTTGCCATCGTTTGCGATGATGCGACCAGCGATGCGCAGGTTCTTCCAACATGCAGAAATGATTTCTGTAAATCTCACGCTAGGACCCTCGATTACTGTTGTCTTTCCGTCCTTGCTTTGTCGCTCGAGGTGATAGAAGCAATTGTAGGCTACATCATCGTCCATCGCTGCAAGTGCTACCATGTTCTGCTTGCATTGCATGATGTCTCTCGGGAACTTGTGCGCTGTTGCAATCTGTCCGTCAATCTCCGAGCGGTTGATGGCTTCCAGCATTTCGCCACCGCTCACATTGATAATTTCATTTTCCATAATTCGTTCTTTTTATTGTTCAACTTATTGTTCATTAACTCTAGTGGAAGGCTGGGGATTCGAACCCCAGTTGACCCTAGTATTATTCCACCCTTTCCAGCTGCCGATGGATGCCCTTCCGGTGTAGGGCGCACGCTGTCGTTTCCGCATATTGCATGGTAAAAACAACTAATTTTAGATAACCTTGAAAAATGAGTTTTGCGTGCACCCTTTGCCCTGCCACTGCAGGGAACCTTATAATTGTTTAACATCGTAATCAAACCAGTTGAGCCATAAGGCTGTCGAGCCTGCTTTCCTCGAAGGCGTCCATCGGGTCTTGGTCTGCGTATTGGCTGTTCTCTTCCAGCCAGTCGTCCATCACGTCTTGATAGTTAACGCAGCCCTCGATAGCTTCCTCTAGTCGCTCGCTGTCGTTGTTGTTATTCTTGTGCGTCACGACCGCTGTGTTCCCGGTTCTGTCGCACCATACGCAGATATTGCCTGCCTTGGTTTTAATATCTACCCTTGCAACCGCTGGTCGCTGTGGATCACGGTCTAACTCCAGCCAGATGGCATCGTACATTGCCTCTTCGCATTGTTTGATAATTCTTGGTTCCATACGCTCTTACCGTCTGATTAAATAGTTAAAGAATGTCAGACGTGCGTCCGCAAGCGTCTGCTTGTTGAACTCGCTCATAGGGAGCACCGGAACTCCGTCCAGTGAAAGGCAAAGCATATTGTCGAACTCCCTTACCTGAATGCGTCTTTCCGCTTCCTTCATGGTTGCCAGTCGCTTGTTGTCCTTTCGCTCCTGCTCCCACTTGGCGGTAAGCTGCTTCGCTTTTTCGTAGGCATTCATCATAGGGCAATCCTCCAGACTTTTTTAATCTCGCTGCCCTCGAAAACCTTGCGGTTGTCGATTCTGCGGAACTTGACCTTAATCTTACCAGCCTGCAACCATCTGCGCAGGGTGTTTCGATGGATGCCCAGCACCTTGCAGGTCTCTGTCATGGTGTATCTGCCTGCGTCAGCTACCTTTGGTTCTTCGTTCGTCATAACTAAGCCCTCCAAAAAATTAAAGTTACTAATACGATGGCAACTGCCAGGGATAATACTTCGTCACTTGTGATAATCTCGATAAACTTCTTCATACGCTCTGAATGTTTAATTGGTTCTACTTGATTATTTGCGCACGGCTGCACGTCTCTTCTTTGGTGTTATCAATCCAGCCTTAATGAGGATAACACGCACGTTCTGCTGGGTGCAACCAACACGCTGTGATACTGCGAGCATTATTCTGCTGTCTGAGGTCTCGGCAGGTGCTTTTGCTCGGAAATCTGCAAACATCGCTATGATGTTCTTCTTTCGTTCGTCCTGCTGCTTCTGCAGTGGGGTTCTGAAATCATAATTAAAATTTTCTCCCATTTTATTTGTATTTTAAATTATTTTCTTTATCTTTGCAAATGAGTTTTTAAACTCGCTTTGAAATTCGAGTGCAAAAATAAAAAAAATATTTTGGAATATAAAACATTTAGAGGTGATTTTAATTTTATTTTAATATTATTTAATTTTGTTTTAATATGAACGGAGAAGAACTGAAACAATATATAAAGCGCTCGGGAATGTCCGTTGCTGCTGTTGCGGAGGAGTTAGGAACTAGTCCGCAGAACTTGAATGCGAAGTTTAATCGCAAGTCTATAAAGATAGATTTCTTTCAAAAGATAAAGGAAATCATCGACAAGTGTGCCCCTCCCCTACCAGCCGAGATGGAAGAGGCTGTTTTCGGTTCAAACGTCAATGGTTCGAACAGCTCCAATGTCTCCCAGTCAATAGGTAGTGATGCTGCCTTGGCTGCTGAAAATAAACTGCTGCGAGAACAGAATGAGTTCCTGCAAAGTCAAGTTAAAACGCTGCTTGCCATTGTGGGACAAAAATAATTTAGTAACTTTGCAGCGCAATGTGGATAGAAAAATTGGGCTCGTACTTCGTTGATGTGTCGAAATACATCTTGACTGGTGTCGTGATTAGTTCGCTATTCAAGGATTTCGAGGATAAAGTATTAATTTATATAGTTGGAATCGCCCTAGCCTTCCTCTGCCTGGTCGTGGGTCTCATACTCAGCAACAAAAAGGATGGAAAGGGCAAAAAGGAAAAGGAGAAATAAATTATGGGAGTATATTTAGCTTTCTTGTTCGTGGGAGTACCTTGTATGGTGTTCCTCGCATTCTGTCTCACTGGAAACGGCAAAAAATGGCTTAGACAAAATAACTTGCTTTAGCCTATGGATGCTTTTTTGTTATTTAACGTGATGGCATTGGGAATGACCATTGCATTCGGTATTTTCTTGAAATCAAAGAAAGGTCAGAAGTGGCTGCGTGAATTATAAGGTATGGTCAGTAAGTTAATTAAAGAGCACGACCGCAGGACGCTGCTTGCAACGTATCTGTACGGTGTTTCAAATCTGTTTATAAGCGGAACGGGCATTGGTGGGTTCTCACCATTGATTACTGGCGATGAGATAGGATTGTATAATATCCTTTTTATTGCCTTCGGTGTCATAGCGTCATTCGCCTTCGCTTATTTCGCTAATAATGTAATGAAGTATAATAATTCAAATGTTTAGATTATGGAACTAGCAACTTTATTTATGTTCATAGGTGCGGTTATCGGCACCAGTCTCGTAATTTGGTCTAAGACTAAATCGGGGCAGAAGTGGTTGCGTGAACTTTAGTTCTCGCTCCAGGTACAATATCAACTAAAATTCTAAGTAACGATGAAAGATGAGGATTTCATAGAGCGGAAGGAGAAGGTTCTTCTTGCCGCTCTCGGTAAAAGCTGGCTATGGAAAGCCAGCAGGTTGATAATAGGCATCATCCCTCCAGTGGGTGCGTTTGTGATGCTGGTGCACTGCACCCTGCTCTCGTTCGGCATTCGGGTAAAACTCACGGAGTGGATATTCGACTGCTCGCTCTTCGGCTTCATCGCCTGGATCATCGTCAGTCTAGCCTATGGGTTCTGCTGGGTGCATCGGGCGTTCTCTACCTACAGAGTGCTGATTTCGTTCTGCATCGACTTCCAGCGTTCCTTCGGGTTCGGTGTCTTGAGCCTTCCTATGCACCTGCTGATGGTCGCCCTAGGGCTGCTTCTCTTCTTCATCTTCATCAAGAAAAAGGCTTGGAATGAGTTCTACGAAAGAAATATTAATCATTTAAATAAATAGCGTATGGGAAGTTTCATTAATGGACTGGCAAAGGGTTTCGTTCGCTCTGCTGTCAATCAGGTAGGAAGGGATGCTGGTCGTGTTGTCAGCAATAACATCTATGGCGATGCTCACTCTATACCGCACCGGAATGTTTCTGCTGGTTGTGCTGGTCGTGTTTCCAGCGTTGGAAAGGTAGAGAATGAAGGAATCCAGCCGATAGTCCCTTCTGTTGGTGCTGCTTGGTTTTGGGGTTTCGTTGGTTTCATGTTTAGTATCATCGGTGGAGTTGTCCTGCTGATTGTTGGCTACAGAAAGCTGAAAAATAAACATACCGCCTATGGCTGGCAGTATACATCGCAGGCGGTCTATGTCGCTGATGGTCGCTACAAGAGAGGGGAACGATACGATGGGCATCAATTGACTAGGCGCAAGGTTGAGGTTGAAGCTGATGATTACATAATAGCAAGAAACGAGAAGATAGCAAAGATTTATCTATACTTTGGCTTTGCTGCTGTTCTCGGATATATCCTTGTAATGTTAGTTATGCCGAATGTGCCGAATTGATTACCTTCTCGCCTACGAGAAATATTTACCAGTTCTCTCACCTTCCGAGGTGGATGGGCTGCTGGCTTCTCGCCCAACGCTGGCTCAGTTGCAAGACTGGTCGCAAAGATTGAATAATCATCGGGCAAGGCTGGAAAGCGTTTTCAGTCGTGCCTATCAAAAACAGAAAGATTATGGAAGATAAAAATCTGATGTCCGCTGATGTGGATATAGTAGTTCGTTTCTTCTCTGCCATCGACCGCCTGAAGGCTGATGGCTGCATAGGCGGTCTGAAGACAATAACCGACCGGTATGGTATCAACCGCTGGAACATCATGTCCCTGCGTGAAAAGCCTACCGAGTACTACGGTCGCTTTCGTCCGTCTTGGGTTCAGTTCCTAGTCCGTGACTACCACATCAACCCATACTGGCTGCTCCTTGGCTCTGGGGAGTTCTATGCGACTGGCTTCACGCCCGAAATCGTGAAAAACCTGAATAAAAACTGCACAAGAAAAAAGCAGTCTGCATAAGTTTTTAATTTTCAATTATTTAGAACATACGTTATGATTTTAAGTACAACTCCAACCATAGAAGGCCACCCTATCCGTGAATACC
>ERZ791760.223-NODE-223-length-33322-cov-6.880452_pt1 | contig 33322 bp, 46 predicted proteins | sample MGYA00509950_ERZ791760 | MGnify/ENA primary metagenome ERZ791760 (study PRJEB30046, sample SAMN00792002) | human gut metagenome | study: EMG produced TPA metagenomics assembly of the A metagenome-wide association study of gut microbiota in type 2... | reverse complement strand
CGATAAAAGAGCTACATGAAATCATTAACAGAACGGGGCTGTCGGTGGAACGGATCAGTATTGGCAAACTACGGTATGTAGAACCAGTAATATATCAATCAAGAGAAGATGCCCGTAAAGCTTCACTGTCGGGAGAATTTATTGTCTATGCTCTTGGTCTGACCGAGCAAGCTTATCGCCGTCTGGAATCGTTCTGCATTAAAAACAATCTGGTTGAAGTCTATAAAATGGATATCCTGGACGACCCGCACGATATTTTTAATGAGCTACGAACAAAAGAGTTCATGTTAAGAGAGAGAAGCACGAACGGCAGGGAAGGGGAGTTTAGAGTTTACTCGTGCAATGTCTATGATAGTCAGATCCTGGGTAACGACCGTAGCAAGCGGTATCGTTCTGGTAATCCCAAATGTCCTACTCCAACAATAGAACAGCTTTACTTTAAACTCATAAAGGAAAGTGGTTCCGTTATAAAAATGGCTTATTCGATATAATTTATTTTGTGGATGATGATTGACAAGTAATTAATATCTGATAAATCTGTATATAGATAAAAATGTTATGGTCATTTTTATGTTACCACCTAACTGCTTACACCACGACAAAGCGGCCACTTTGTCGTAATTCTTTTTATTATGCTGCTTTCTTTTCTCTATCAATTTCTAATACTCTTTGAGCTACTACTTTATTTTGTTTAACCCTTAAAAATAAAGTGTTTATAGTGTCGTATTCAGTTATAGCATCACCAATATAAATACGAAGATCTTTAAAATCTAAATTATGATAAATCATATTAGTCAATATTTGAGCTATGAACAACAGAGATACAAATGAATCTTTGTCATTATAAAACAACTCTACTTTTTGAATACCTTCAAACCCTTCTTTAAAAAATATCCTTTTAATTAATGGGAATATTAAAGAACCAGTACCAGCACAGCTATCAGCGATTTTATATTTATCTTTACTGGTAGTATAAACTATATCTGTCAAAAGTTCAGATATATCAGTAGGTGTAAGAAATTGACCAAAGCTGTCACCTTTTTTACCTGTTAAAAATAAATCTTCAAACAACTCATTGAATATATCAGTTAGTGGGTTTTTCCCAATTTCATTAGATAATACTCCTGAAATATATGTTATTTCATTTGCGAATCTTTTATAAAACACACTATCAACTTTGAATTTATGTCTATTTGTTATGATTATATTTCTCTCTGCTATATGCAATTCATTGAGAATAGTTGAAAACCGATATGTTGTTTCACCTGAGTAAAATTGTTCTCTTTTTTCTAACTGATAAAGACTATTCATTATCATGGTGTAAGACACACAATTAAAAAACTCCCTGACTGTATCCGAATGAGAGCGATTAGATCGTGTTAAAATATTTCCCATTGTTTTATAAAATTGTTTTTTCATTTTATTTATCCTTATAAGAGTTATGCAGCATTTAATGCAGCAATTCTTTCTTTAATACTTTCATTATTAATTGAATAATCATTAATATCAAAAATATCACCTGCAATTTGTGATAATGTGAAATATGAGACTTCTTCTTTTTTCCCAAATTTGGATATGGAAATTGCATTTCTACCTCTTAATGAAATATTTAAGCCATCAATATTACTGAAGAAATGGTTTATTTTAAATTTAAATAATTCAATTGAAGCTTCAACAAAATATTTTTTGTCTTGCATGTATATTTCTTTTTTACCTAAAAATCTTTCATTACTTAGTTTGAAGCAAAGAATAGAATAAACAGTTAGAAAATTTCTTCTTGTAACCAAATGCCTTTTAAAATATGAATCATAGAAATATATATCATATCCAAAACCGAAAATATTTAGATTTTCATTTAATGGATTATAAATTCTATACATATCTACATTTTTATTGGTTTTAGAAAGATATGAAGTGAATGTAGAGTATTGAGCTTTTTGTTTTTTCATTTTGTTTATCCTTATAAAAATTATGCTGCTTTCTTTTCTTTATCAATTTCTAATACCCGTTGAGCTATTAATTTATTTTGCTTAAATCTCAAAAAAAGAGTGCTTACAGTATCATATTCAGTAATTGCATTACCTATGTACACATGGAGAGATTTAAAATCTAAATTATGATATGCCATATTAGTAAGAATTTGAGACATAAATAATTGAGCCATGAGCGAATCAATATCATTATAGATAAGCTTTATTTTCTGGACACCTTCGAACCCTTCTTTACTGTAAATTTCTCTAAGCAACGGAAATAGTAAAGAGCCTGTGCCAGCACAAATATCACCAATATTATATTTAATATTTTTTTCCCAGCCTACAAATCTACATATTGCTTCTGAAAGTCTGTTAGGTGTTAAGAACTGCCCCAAATTCTCACCTTTTTTACCTGTTAAATATAACTCTTGAAATATGTTATTGAAAACATCTGTTAAAGGTTGTTTTTGTATTTCAATCGAGATTAAATTGGCTGTCTCTATAATTTCATTCTCGAACTGATTATAAAATTTTTCTTCTATATTGAATTTATGCCTATCTGTTAATGTTATTGATTTCTGAATAAAACCTGATTTTATAGCAAGCTGGTTAAAACCATATGTATTGCTTCCTAAATAAAACAATTCTCTCCTTTCTAACTGGAAAAGGCTATTCATTATCATTGTGTAAGATACACAATTAAAAAACTCTCTAACTGTATTGGAAGTTGAACGATTAGATCGTGTTTGAATGCTTTCCAGTGTTTTTTTAAATTGTTTTTTCATTTAGTTTATCCTTATAAAAATCATGCCGCTTTCTTTTCTTTCTTTTCTTTATCAATTTCTAATACTCTTTGAGCTACTAATTTATTTTGCTTAACTCTTAAAAAAAGAGTGTTTATAGTATCGTATTCAGTTATAGCATCACCAATATAAATATGAAGATCTTTAAAATCTAAATTATGATACATTATATTAGTCAGTATTTGAGCAATGAATAACTGAGATACAAATGAATCTTTATCATTATAAATTAACTCTACTTTTTGAATACCTTCAAAACCTTCTTTTAAAAATATTTTTTTGAGCAAAGGAAAAAGTAATGATCCCGTACCAGCACAGATATCAGCGATTTTATATTTATTTTTACTATCTTTATTTGTAGTATAAATTATATCTGCCAAAAGTTCAGATATGTCGATAGGTGTAAGAAATTGACCAAAGCTGTCACCTTTTTTACCAGTTAGATAACATTCTTCGAATAGTTCGTTGAATATATCTGTTAAAGGGTTTTTATTTATTTCAATAGAGATCATATTGGCTATTTCTATTATTTCACGCTCAAACTGATTATAAAATTTTTCTTCTATTTTAAATTCGTGTCTATCTGTCAGTATTATTGATTTATTAATTAAACCAGATTTCGAAAGAAGTTTATTAAACCGATAAATACTATCACCTGAATAGAAAAGTTCTCTCCTTTCTAACTGGAAAAGGCTGTTCATTATCATAGTGTAAGACACACAATTAAAAAATTCTCTAACTGTATTAGAAATTGAACGATTAGATCGTGTTTGAATGCTTTCCAGTGTTTTTTTAAATTGTTTTTCCATAGTAACCCCTTATATTATTAATTGTTTTGGATTTCTAAAACTCGCTTTGCTACAAACTCATTTTGGATAACTTTCATTACATGTCCTGCTTCTTTATATCCTCCAAAGTCATAATATCGTGCTTTACTTGCTATATAGATATCTAATATCTTAAAGTCGAGATTATGAGTAAACATGTTAGTTAGTGTTTGTGCGATAAATATTTGAGCAAAAAAAGGATCGCTTTCTAAATAAGTGATATTTAGCTTTTGAATTTCTTTCAGTCCTGCTTTTGTGCTTATTTTGTTTAACAAGGAATATAAGAGAAAACCAGTGCCACCAGTGGGTTCTACATTACAAAAATCATTTTTATCATAGTTAAAGCTAATATATTCAACTTTCTGGTCTTCTGTTAATTTACTATCAGTGTATTTTGCAAATTTTGTCTGGTCGTTTTGTGCATAGTAAACTTCAAACAATTCTTTAAAAATATCTGTTAAAGGTTCATATTCTATACAGTTAGACAAAATCATTGCGGATTTAACAATTTCGCTTTTAAATTGTTTGAAGAATTTATTATTCTTTTTAAACTTATATCCATTAAATATAGTTATTGTTTCTTCGCTCATAAAATGATTAAAAGCATAGTCGTCCTGGAGGTAGAATTTCTTCCTTTCTTCAAACTGAATAAAGGCATTCATAATCATTGCATGAGATACACAATTGAAGAAGTCTTTTTCTGTGTTTGCAAATTCTGATACTTCCATGATTTTATTTAAGGTATCTATTATTGTTTCTTTCATATTCATTGTTGTTATCCTTTATTATTTTAAATGGCACCAAGATTAACCCAATTTGGGAAAACTTTTTTCACATACTGAGGCCAATTTGAATATAAAGTCATTCCTGATTGTTGCGCTGAAAAGTATTCTTCACCGTCCTGGAAAAGGCAAATAGTTTCACAACTTCTTTGATCCCCAGCCCATTCAGTAATTGATACTATTGAAACACAACTATCAAACTTACTGCAAAAATCCAGTAATAGATTGAAATTTACATTCTCACTTTTATAGTAAATATCAATCCATTGTTTTCTATATCGTGAATTTTCGGTGTAGAATTTTTCAGAATCAAAATCATTGTCTATTGAAACAACATTATTATCACTAAGAATACATTCCAGATTTTCGCAGTTGTTTACCCACTCGATTAAAGCGGCTTCATTTTTTTTGGTTTTTTGAATGCTGACTACATTTAATATCATGTTATTCACCTTTCCTTATGCTGCATATGACAGTGAGTTATAGATATTTTTATCAATTTGGTAAATATCATTAGCAATTCTGGAAAGTGTAAACCATGAAATTTCTTCTTTTTTACCTAAGTAATTTTTGAAAATAATATTACCACCTCTAAAACTCACTTCAAATTTACCAATATATTTAGAAAGAAATTTAATTCTATTAAAGAAGGTATCAATAGCAATTTTTGAAAATTCTTTATCGCTTGTTGTTGCCTTTATCTGAAAGGTATAAATAGAAAATATTGTAAGAAGATTTCTTCTGGTTATTTCATGTCTGCAAAAATAAGATTTGTAAAACTTAAATTCGAACAATTCACAATCATGTAAACCTTTTAAGTTTTCATTTTCTGGATTGTAAAGCCTATACATATCAACATTTTTATTGGTTTTTGAAAGGTATGAAGTGAAGGTAGAGTATTGTTGATTTGTTTTTTTCATTTTTAAGCTCCTTTATTATTAGAATAAACTTAATATATATTAAACAATAAAAGAAGTACAGATATATTTTTATTCATAAAATTAAAGCAAGCGTTTTCTTTTTATTTTTAATATATAAGTGGATGATTTTAATGTATAAATAATAAAATACAAAAAGTGCTATTTTTTAATAAAAGGATAACTTTATAAGCGGGGTTTGTTGACAGACTTTAAAAACCTGATAGAAATATAAACACAGGATAAGGATTTCCTATGTAACTCTGAAATTTGTTAGTAAGTACCCTTAAAAAGCCACTTCTACCCAGTTTGTGGCTTTTTTCATATCCTAATCATCCCTTTTGATTCAAGATTATTTCCGAATACTGTTTTTAACTGCTCGTTATCTCTTTGAGCAATTATTGCATTAACAGTTTTCTTTTGTTCTTCCGTATAATCACTATCATTCAGGAAGCTGGCTGCATTTATACCATTATCCAGTAAGAATCTGACATATTCGCTTTTCTTGTAATAGCAAGCCAGGCAGGTTTTACCCTTTTTGTTTGAGTGATTAATGTTTGCCCCTGAATCAATCAGCACAGACAGCTTATCGAGACAATAACAATCAAAGATAGCCGTCTGTGAGCGATTATCAGCGATTCTTTCCAGATCTGCACCATAAGCCAGTAAGAGCTTACATTCTTTCGCCGTTGCATATTCAAGAAGGTTGTGACCGGGTATGTTCTGGTCTGCTCCACCTGATAAAAGTATTTCAATGACCTTTGCTTTAAACTCGCTGTTCTTCCATTGATAAAGAAAAACTTTTATTAATGGGCTGTTAGACTCTTCAATTTTATGATTAACATTAACACCATGATCGATTAAATATTGAAGTAAAGACAATGAGACTTCACTATCAATGTTTTTGTGCATTAAGAAAGTAATAGCACCAGATAAAAGATTTTCATTTCCGTCGATAGTAGTCGATGAAATATCATTGAAATCCATTTCCTGATTAAAATATTTTTCAATTCTACGGATTAAATTTTTCAAGCTGCACTATCCTTTCTGTTCATAACAGTCAGTAAACTACCAGCCGTTCTTTGAATGTTGTCAGTTAAGCTGTGGCTATCTTTTTTATCTATATACAGCTTCTTAAATAATCTGTATGCCATAACTGTTTTTTTAGCCTGTAATGACAACAGTAAACCAATCACAATAAAACTGGGTTCTCTGTGGTAAGAGCAACAGTTTATATAATGGAAAATATAATCTGTATTACTGTATTTGAGATTTAGCCCTGTATCGCTGATTTGACGGCATACAGTTAAAATATAATCGTCGTCATCCGTTCGGAAAGACAGCAACAGCCTGTTTTGTAGTAGTTCCAGTTCTGCAAGTCTTTCACTGTATCTCTTTATCATTGCTGTACCCTGGGTAATACAGATTAAACAATAAAGCCCCAGTAAAGGGGCTTATGCTGTTCTGAACAGGTTAAGCATGTCAGGATGCTTTTCAATGACCCGCAACAGTTTAAGACTGCTGCCGGTGGGAGTTCTCTTTTGCTGTTCCCAGGCTTGCACCAGAGAAGGGGAGACACCCACCACCTGGGCAAACTCATTTTGTTTGAGCTTCGCTTTGGTGCGGATAGCTTTAACATCTGGCATCTCAAAGGTCGTAACACGAGCTGGGGCAACAAGACCCCGTTTGATGGCTACGGCTTCGTTGACACTCTCGATCAGGTCGTCAAAGAGTTCTTTTCTCATTTCTTCCCCCTTGCCTCCTGGGAGGCTTGCTCTATACCTTCTACGGCTTTCTTCAACTGGTTCTTTTCAGCATTGGTGAGATTGTCTTTCTCGTTCTTAGGATAAGCGATAAGAAGGAATACTTCGTTATCTGCTGTCAGATAGTAGTATATGACCCTGATACCACCACTCTTACCCATACCAGGCAAAGCCCAGCGAATCTTTCGGCAACCGCCCGTACCTGATATGGTATCGCCAGCGGTAGGATCTTGCCTTAACACTTCCTGAAACTCACGGAGTTCGTCAGGTGAAAGCAATCCATCGATCACTCTCTGAAAGACTTTGGTTTCAATGAAGTGTAGTAAATTCATTCCCTTAGCTCTATCTCACTCGCACACTGTATGAGTCTATCTTAGTGGTACTGTGTAAGAGTTGCAAGCCCTTTTTGATGATAAGTTAACCGTTCTTTTAAGTGGGTAAGCCGTATATCCAGAAACATAACTGGTACATATTGATATTAATTTATTTCCTGATAATGAATGAGTGATAACAATTAAAAAGGAGATAAATATGGTATTAAGAATCCGAGACAACAAAGAAAGAGTAAATTTATTCCTGGAATACTTTGATTGCACTTATGAAGTAAAACCACGAACCCCATTTAATCAGCCTGATGTGCTTACAATGAATTTTTACTATGCCTTAAAGCTTTTCTGTAAAAATTACAATGAAATCTATGATGCCCCTCATCACTGGAAAGATAAAATACCAGCTTTATTCACTGGATATAAAATGCTTTTTGAAAGTAAAGAGTTAAAAGTGTCTTTTATTTGTGGAACAATGGCAAAAAAGGCAAGAATAAGGGAAAAGTATCATGTATCTCATGCTGTTACTTTCCGTGTTCCTTATCACTGGAATGGTTCAAGAGAACCCGTAGGCATTGCCACCTATCACCTGGCGATTGATAAAACTTTAAACGACGAACAAATAGAACAAGAATTTTATAAACTACTCACTCTTTTTGAATACTCATTAAAGTATCATCAAGGGAAAGTACCCGTCTTTAAAATAGATTTAAACAATCCAGAAGTGATAAGACCGAAATACGAAAAAGAATAAATAAAGGAGGGTAAAACCTCCTTTTAATTAAATTAATCAGATAGAAGGTTTTCTCCTGGTGGAGATTTCAGGAGTGGGGTTTTCTTCTGGTGTTTCTTCCTTTTCCTGTTTTTTATTTATTCTGTCTTTAATAAATTCTGATACCGCAAGATCTGGATTATCTTTCAATTTATTCGATAACCATAATTCAACTTCGGCAATCATTTTACCCGCTGTTTTATCTGCATTCTGGATAGCCGTTGTTATGCTGTCCGGGTTGTCTTTAAGAAGCTTCGCCCAGCCAAAATCATAAGTGTCATGGTTCTTTTCGTATGACTCAAACTGTCTCTTGTCGTCCAGTTCCAGACCAAAATGATTAACGACTGCCTGGCTTGCCACATTCGCTACCAGTTCTTCCTCAGCTCGTGCTTTGTTGTCCTGGCTGTATGTATTCAGGGTTTCCCTGTTTAAACGGCTGCTATGCCCCCAGGAGTGGGCTATCTCGTGTGCCAGGGTGGAGATCTCTTCTATGACATTCCTGAACAGGGAAGAAGGGGGAAGGTTGATAAACTCTGCTGACGGCACATAGTAAGATCCTGACGAACTGTTAAAGTCGGTTACCCTGGTGATCTTCACCGGCGAGGTCGCTTCCAGTGCTTCCAGAATGACTTTTGCCTCCTCATTAGTGGCTTTACTAAACCCCATACTCATGTTTCGTTGTAGCTTCGCTGATAGCTCTCCTTCCAGATCTGAAATGTTGAAGACGAAATCTATTGAAGCTGCTCGCCTGAACCTTTCTTCTATCTCTTCCTGTCCTGTCGCTTCGTCCAGCTTGGTTACTTCGTACTTCTTTCCGAATCTTTTTAATATCGCAAAAGACTTTGTTCCTTTCGGAACGATTAGACCCGAATTTTTAGCCTGGTTAAAAGTCATGAAGAAGGGAAGTTTTTCTTTTTCGTCTGGATTCTTCAAAGCTCGTTCTCTCATTTGACCTAAAAGCAAAACGGAGTTTTCAATATTATATTTAGCACCACTCACAGGGTTTATGTATTTGGTTGTAAAAACGGGGGATTGCCAGATAGGTTTATCGTCGGGTAATTGGTTAAGAGATTCTATAATTTCTGCTTTTCGTGTTTCCATGAATAAGTTCATTTTATCTTCTTTACTCATTCCGGGATCACTGGAAGTTCTTTTCTTGTAAAATGCCATAAATACCTCCTTTTTATAATAATTATTAATGGCTATATATATAATAAAACAACCGGGTAAAATAACAATACCCGGAGAATTTTTAATATTCAAATTTATTTATTTATTTTTGGGTGTGGTAATGACTGTTTTTTCCTGCAATTCCTGCATTGTGTTTATCCTTTCTGCACTAAAATAAATTGCATAGGCACTTAAAACCGTGGCAAACAAAACTAAAAGATACATTCCAATGTTGTGAGCATTATTAATAAAGAACTGGAAATCTGTATATCCTTCTCGTTTGGCTCGTTTGTAGTAGCTTACCAGCACTGGAAAATCATTAATAACATGCCTGATACCTTTCATAAAAATGGCAAATCCAATGATAGCCACAAAGACAAGCCTTAAATGAGTACCTTTTAATATGTCGTCAAGGTTGTGAAAAAAATTTATTGTATACTCCATACTGTTCTCCTGTGGGGGCTTTCACCCCCTGTTATTATATTAGGTCAAAGAATTTGTTTTTTAATGTAATAAAACTTTTATTGTTAACTTCTTCGTCGTCTGAAAAATCAATATGACTTAAAGTCCTGTAAGTTGGTTTTGAAGAATTAAATCTGTCTTCTGGTCTGAAATCTTTTGTTGTTTCAATTATTCTGTATGCTGAATCAGATAAGCCGCCGTTAAAATCTTCAATCACTAACATATATCTGTTAGTGGAAAATGCTTTTCTTTTTTCTCTTAATATTTCCATAAATCACCCCGTTTGTTATTTGTTAGTTAGTATTTTATTTCCTTATAATTTCAATATACAATATATTTTTAAATATACAACTGAATATACTTTTAAATATATAAATTTCGGATATATGGTTGACTATAAAATAAAAAAGCCCCAAAAAAGGGGCTTAACGAGAGAGATGTTTCCGTTAAACGGTGTACGGTGTCAGCATGTTTAATCTTGCTGCTTCGGTAGAAAGCACGACAACATAATTTGAAAAGTTTTCATTTTTCTTAGATGAAGCATTACGAATACTGTTGAGTATGTTTTTACAGACAAAAAGCCTTTTGTCGATAACCATTCTTTCTCTTGTAAGTTCTTCAATAGCTTTCGCATTGTTAGCCGTAATGAGTTCTTTAAGAACAGCACTTTTTCTTTGAGCCAGTTTTTCAGCTTTTCCAGAATAGATACTCAGGATCTTCTCTTCAATGGTTTGATATTTTTCAGTATTCATAATACACCTCTCTCATAGTATATACCGATATATATTACTATATACTAAATATACAGAAAATCAATTATATTACGGGTTGATACATAAAAAAAGAGAGCTATTTAAGCCCCCTTTATAATAATTTTATCTACGACGACCAAAATTTCTTTGTTTCTTAATTTCATCAGGTTTATTTTCTGGTTTAGGTGTTTCAGGTTCTTTTTGCTGTTTTATGTCAGGATTTTTTTCAGGTTCGGCATTACTGACTTTCGCTAATTCCTTTTCCTTTTTTTCGTCTTCCAGTTGTTTAAGAGATTTTTTTCCCAAAAAATTAATGCCTAATTCATCAAGTTTAAATTTCTCGTGAACTTCTTTGTAAAACTGTCTTTGTTCTTCACTTAAAGGCTTAACCCCTACACCGTTCTGAACAGCCTGTAAGTAAGCATTTTCAAGGAAGGAAGAATTTCCCTGGAAGGTAACCGTATTCCAGCCTTTTTCCTTAGCAACAAGAACGAGTCTTCTTGCACTGTCGATCTGATTTCTTGCCATGACTACAATAGAATCGGTTTTTTCAAGCAACTGTGTATTGTCCTTGAAGTAAACAATTCTTTTTTGCCCATCAAGTGATCTACCAATTCGACCTATATTATCGAAAAGCCTGTGATAATCTTCGTCGTCCAGGAAGCGGGTTTTTGAATTGAAAGACTGACCCTTGTTTGCATTGTGAAGTTCTTCCAGTTCAAGAATATCCTGTTCCGTAGTGTCCTTAACGGCAGGCTCTGGATCGTCGTTCGCCACGGTCATAGCTGCTACTGGTGCTTTATCAGTAAAACCGTTGTCCTTCGGCTCTACGGGGAACAGTTCTTCTTCTGTTGGTTCTGCACTGCTATGGACTGGTGCGGGTTTGGCGGGTTCGTCATTTGCCGTTGTATCACCGGCAGCGGTTAAACTTTTATTGTCTTCCTGTTGAGCAAACACTTTCAGTTCGTCAGGGATTACTTCTTCTTCGTTTTCCAGGTCATCAAACTGTGGAACATAGCCGAGAGCATTATAGGTAGTGTTCTGTATGCTTTTAAGCTCTGCTATTTGTTCGTAAGTCTTGTCAATCGCTTCCTGGTTGTTTGTCTCTTCATATCCTTTCAGATCTCTCCTTAGCTTAATGACATTGTTAACAGCATCAGCATAAGTTTTTTCAAGCTGTTGGGTGTTGAAGTGTTCTGTGTTTTGTTCTTTTTCTGCATTTAAAGCTTCGTTAGTTCCGAATCCCATAGGCAACTCCTTAGTTATAGTTATGTTTTTAATTTAGATGATTTTTTTGCATAAATCTTCTACAATGTAGTATAGTATATTATAGTATATTGGCAATAGCTGACAGCTAAAATTTGTTCATGGGTTCACCCATGAAACTTCTTTATAAACATCATGTTAGGGGGTTTTATGATTCCGTATTCCGTCTGGAACTTCAAGGGAGGTGTTGGGAAGACCCACACTAGTTTAACTCTCTCTGGGCATCTGGCCAGTCAGGGTAAGCGGGTGGCTCTTGTTGATTATGACCCACAGAACGGGGCTACAATCTGCTCAGACATTGCCAAAGCAAATGGAAGCCCTTTACCATTTTTGGTTGTTAAAAGCCTGAGTGAAATAAACCGTGACGAAATAGATGCTGTTGTGTTCGACCATTCCCCAGGTGTAAACCCAGGCGGTCAGCTTGCCCCTATCGTTATCGTTCCGACTATCCTCGATGCAGCAAGCCATTCCATCACTATCAAGAGTGTTCACGAACTGGACGGAACAGATAAGCTCTGTATCGTCATTCCTAACCGTGTCGAACTTCAAAACAAAGAACATAAAGACCTGCTTGATATGCAGTTTGAAAATGTTCCCTACATGAAAAAGCGAGTCTCTTACTCTCGTGCATACGGTATGGGGGTAACTATCTATTCTGAAGGTACTGGCTTGCCGAACCTGGGGATCACTCGCCAGGAGTTCGACGGTGTAGCTAAATATATTCATAAACGAATCGAAAAGCACATTGCTGATATGAAAGCAAAAGAGAAGGCATAACTTATGAGCAAGAAAAAAAACTCATGGCTTGATGATATGCAGTCGTTTGAAAAGATTGCCGTTGAAACAGCTTTCAATGCCGGTGACTCTTACTGGTCGCACGAATATTTTGCACATAGTAATAATGCTGCTCATGTCGTCACTAATGTAAAAATAAGAGCAAAAGAAGACGAAACTCGTTTAACCAATATCCGTATTCCTGCACAACTGGAAGCTGTTCTTGCACAGATCGCCCCTGGTGTTCCTATCGCTACGGCTTTATTGGTGCTTGCAGATTTAAAAGCCAGCGAGCTTGTTAAGGAAAATAAAGCCGTGAAAATATCTAATAAAGGGGAGTAACCCTTATGTCAGGTAATTATAGGTTAAGTCGTCATTTCGTCGGAAATATAACAGGTGACACTTTTTATTTTTGAAAAGTAGAATATAGTAAATTAAAGTAGATAAAAAAACTACTTTACTACTTAAAAAAATAAATAACTAAGGAGTTACAAATGGCAAAAGTTAATGCAAAAGGTTTAAAAACATATAACCATCAGGGTTTTTTAACTTCAAACTCAGGAGCAAACAGCAGTGATAGTCCTCTATACCCAACACAAGAAGATGCTTATTATATCGATGCCTGGTCAGGTATAGAGATTACAGATCCAAATCCTGCAAAACTTGTTAAAGATATAGAGGAAGGTGTATACGATAAAGTTCATTTCCCTACAAAAAGATTTCTTAACGATTTAAAAGTGAAAGATCTTGCAGGTGGTTTAAAGAAATTTAATAAGCTTCACGAGCTTGATGAACAACCGGAAGGTGAGCACTTTGTCTTTTATCTTGATGGTGTTCCTAAGCACCTACAATCAAAAACCAGGGAAATTATCATAAGAGAAATCTCTCACCCCGATTTTATATTCAGAAAAGAACAGAATAGCGGTAGAAAACCACAGATTATAGTCAATAAAGGTCTGCAAAGTGTGCTTGCCTGGGGGATTCACCGCAACCAGACAGATCATTTGGGAAATGTAATTCCAGACCATTTCCACCTCTTCCGTTCTGCTCATTGTATCACTGATAAGAATTATGGTGTTTCAACGAATGATAAAGGAGAGTTTACTCCATTTATAAATGCAGCAAATCCTAATAAAAGAATTGTCAATGCTGCTTTATTACTAAAAGATAACAAAGTAAGAACGATTGTTGAAAACCAGATAAATATGGCTTTGGCAGCGGCTGGGATAGAAGCAACGGTAACCCTTGGTTCTTTACAAGAGGAAATTGGTGCGACAGATGAAATTAAATCAGAAAAATTAAAAAAAGAAGCAGAAGAAAATAATAAGCCTCTTGCTGATGTAGCACAAGAACATATCAATGACGAATCTCTTGATGATGAAGAAATTTCCGACTCTTTAATGCAACATGGAAATCTTTCAGAACAATCCATAGAAAAACTTGAGTCTATAATTAATAAAACAGCTTTTGATAGCAATGAACAGGCAAGAAGAAAACAGGCTCAGATAAAAGAGCTAATGGCTGAACTTGTCGAAAGAGAACAAGAATTACAAGCTATCAATAAAGGTATCCTTTATGAAGCTAAATACATTCATGCTAAGAATCTGTTGAATGAAACTTCAAGAAAACTTGAATCAGTAAATAAAGAACTTGAAGAGTCTAATAAACTGAATGACGAGTTCAATGAAAAAATCATTGAAAACACAAATACAATTTCTAATCTTAATGACGAATTAGCACGAGAAAGAAAATATAACGAAGAACAAGAATTACAACTTAATCAGTTAGAAACAGAGCTTGAAACCGAAAGAAATATAAATGCGGAAAACTCAGCACTTATTACAACACTTACAGACAAAAATACTGTTTTAACCGCTAATCTGGAAGTTGAGCAAGAGAAGACAGCAGAACTGACAGCAGAAAATGCAGAACTCAAAGAGAAGCATAAAGTTGAGATCGCTACTCTCCGTAGTGAGTTCGCTCAGAAACTGGTTAAATACCGTAAAAACTTTGTGGCTCGTGTTAGAAACAAAGTGGCAACGGCTGTTGAACATGCAATTCAGGCATTTAAAGATAACCAATTGCCATCATTGCTTAAAGATGCAACAACCAAAGCAGTGAGTGAATATAAATTAAAAGAATTACCTGGCAAGCTTAAAAAGGTAAGAGAAGAAGAAACTACAAAATCAGCGAATGAAATTAAAGCATTAACCAATGATGTTTCTATATTAAAGACTAATGTAGAAACCTTAACGGCTGATAAAGATACATTGCAGAAAGATTTTGACGAATTGTTCAATGCCAGCAAAGAAAAAGCAACGGAAATGAATAATGAAATTGCTCGCCTTAAAGAAATTCTTAAAAGCAATGGAATAAACCCTGATGGTGATAACTCACCAAAAAAGCCTAAAAACGATAAGAAGTAAGGGGTGACTTATGAACATAAACAACAATAAGGACAGAATAAAAGAAATAGAGAGTCTTGGTGTAAGCGGGGAGGAAACTCCCCTTACCCCACCTGATGGCATTGTGGGTGCGATTAATGAGTTAAGGGAAGAAGAGTGTTCTCTTCCCGATCCCTTGTTCGTCGGCAAGCTGGTTAACCCTCTCATTATGAAAGATAAGCCAGGTTATGCTAAAAAAATGAAGAAAAGAAAGCATATTACTTTTAAACCTAATGAAGACGGTTTAGATTTACTTGAATGTTATTATAATGATTTTTATATAGAGCTTTACACTCGTGATTATAATGAGCATTTACAGGCTATACCTAAAAAGAATTTAGAAAAGCTGGCAAGAGTCGATAAAAAATTCCAAACCTATATGGAAGAAACCGAATACACATTTTATGAGAACATTTCAGAGTTGTTTGATTTATTCGGTGATACGATTTACGAATGGGGTATGGCTACACCATCGGTAGATAGCAGTGTTATATTTACAAAAGCTGTTTTAACAGAAGCCGTATTAAGAAATATGCCAGTCTATCCTGATTTAATGAATGAACAGCAAGGAAGAATTTTAAGAAGATTATTTATCGACATTAAGCATGAATACAAAATGGTTTACCATCCAGAGATGACAAAAGAAGTAAGAACGACACACTATATTTGTGGTAAAAATTATTATGAGTCTATGAGTAAAAATAAAAGTTATTTATTATCATCAGGTTATTGACACTTTAACGAAAATAGAAGATAGTTTATAATATAGATTTGAATATATAACTGAATATATAAAAAGAAAATAAACGGGGTGCTTATGACAACAAATGAAAAAGATGCATACCTTTTAACAGGTGTGGAGATAAAAATGTACGATCCTGATGCTGTATCAGAGGAAATTGAACAGGAACAGGAAGAAGAACAGCTTCAAATCGAAGAAAACAATCTTGATAACGAATCTGAAAATGAAGAAGAGTATCAGGAAGACGATGAATACACAGAAGAAGAAGACGAGCAGAACGACGAATACCAGGCTTCAACAGTAATTGGAGAAGCACAGGAAGCTGGTTCAGAAGATCCGTCTAACAAACTGGACGGGTTACCTTCCCCTATTCGCAGAAAGAAAAAAGAAAAAGAAATCACTCTCTATGAAAGTTTTGTAGGGAAAATTACTACACATGGTATGTATCATACCTTCAGAAAATCAGTAAAAGGAAAAGTAGTTGTTAAAGATATTCTTGTTCATAACTTCCCGATTTTACCAGTAGAAGTTATTAAAGCCCTTGATGGCACAATTGACGAATCAGTAACTTATATTAAATTGGTTTTCAAGAGCATCGACGGCGAATTTAAAGAAGTTATTATCCCTTCTGGTGCTGCTAACGATTTTAAAGAAGTGAAGAAAGCGGGTTTTCTTGCCCCTTCCCCATTAAATCATTCAAAAGTTCTTGCTCTTATTAATGATGTTATTTCTAATGGCTCGTTAAATAAAAAGACAGGCTATTCCCAGTGTGGCTGGACAAGTGATTTAATGCACCATATCAGACCCGACAATGATTTGTATGTGGGTAAAAAAGTAAAAGTTACAGAAGTTAAAGGAAGTGCTGATTTATATTTCCCAATGCTTTCTGAATTTGTTTTAAATTGTCCTCAGATGGCTTTTGGTCTTGCATTCGCAGCGGCTGGATATATGCGTGGGTATATTACCGTAACAACTTTAACCCCGTTCTATATCCTTTACGGTAAAGCTCATATGGGTAAATCTAAAACATGTCAGCTTATCGCAAGCTTGCAGGGCAACCCGATAAAAGGGAAGGGTAATAATATTGACTGGAATACTACTATGATTGGATTCCATAAATTTCTTGCAAATAATAATCATGGTGTTTTAGTCGTTGATGAATTAGATAACCTGTTTCTAAAAAATAACATTGCTCATGCTGCAACAATGATTATGGATATAACAAACGGTGGTGGTCGAGCTTATTCAGACCAGTACAGAAACACTTATCAGGGCGAAAGCTGGAACAACTCTGTTATTGCTTCAACTAATCTACGTATTGAAGATGTGGCAGGTGGAACAATGAAAGAACAAGCTTTGTTCACTCGTTTAATGCAAATCGATGTCGAAGATTCGGTTCTTCATAACTACACTGGCGGTCAATACAGGCTCGAAGAACTCACTCAGATCATGAATGAAAACTACGGGCATTTCTACCCAAAAGCGATTGAACAAATCAAAGCAAAGGGCAAGGAATATAAAGCAAGACTTAAAGAACTTTTTAATGAATTAACATCTGATATTAAGCTGGTTGACTTGCAGAACGAACCTCGTTCACTGGAAATGCTGGCTCTTGCTCAGGTTGGTGCTGAACTGGTCGGTGATGTATTAGGTGAAAAAGAAGGTGCAGCTTGTCAGGCAGCCGTGGACATTATCATTGAACGATTCAAGAGATCGGAAGACGAACTTATATCTAAAAAGCAGAATGAAGATGCTAACACTTATGAAATGCTAAAAAGTTTCATAACAGATAATGCTCAAAGATTCCGTTGGGAAAATTATGCTTATTGCCAGGGCAATCGCTTAGATATGAAAAAATCTCAGATTGATCAGGCGATTGAATTTTCCAGTAATGCGACAAAAGCAAGTACCGGTGCATTAGGTGTTGTTGTGCAGGAATCGGTTATGGATCATGCCCTGGATTACGACGGGTATGTATTACTTAATCCCAGTGCATTTGATAGCCTTGCTCGTTATGGGATTTCAAAAGATAAGATGATTTCAGCAGCCAAAAATCTTGGAATGTTGAGAGAGCAGGGCGGTAAGAACACTAAAAAACTTAGTGACAAGTATAAAGCAATGCTTTCTGGTTTAAGTCGTGCTTACAAAATTGAACTTAAAGACATTAGCGATATCCTGGAATTTGAAGTACCAGAAGTTGCACCAGAAGAAAATCTGAAGGAAGTTGTACCCGCGAAAGAGTCAGATTTCACGACAGAGCACCTTCCAGAGCACGGGAACGGGCAACTTTCCCCTGAAATGGAACAACAGTTAGACAAAATCATGGAAGACTATGACAAATTCGGCTTTACCGACTGGGATAACATAGGAGCTTCCATTCAAAACAAAACCAACAAAGGAAAAGGAGAGTGATTATGAAAGACAGATACACCCTTAACCAGGGCAGAAATGCCCTTATAGACAGTGAAGCAGATCAGCCAGTCAGGATTTTTTTCACCAACAATGTTTATGTGTGCAAGACTCCAACAGGCATGTTTAAGGAGCGAAGCCCCGAAGAACTGGCAAGACTGCTTAACCGAACGGCTAACCAGCAAAAGGTATCGGCGGGTTTTAAGTTAGGAAGACCCAGAACGGCAGAAGAACTATCAAGAGTGTTAGAAAAGATTCAGAAATAACAAAGCCCCTAAACAGGGGCTTTTTAACGGCTTATAGGAGAGTGTTTAATTACATACGATACACACCTAAATAGCCGAGTGAGTAACCAATAGCAACCATCATAGCAATCAAGCTAACAAGCATCAGAGTGTATAAAACTACACGATATGCAAGGAAAGCAAATCCCTGTAAAACCGTTTTATGTTCGGACATGATTGCTTCACATGCTTCAAAGCGAGTGAATTGTTTTACGATTACAACACAAAGAGCAAATACTGCCCATTGCATGAAAATTTCGGTTAAGCTATATGTAGTCATCATTTTATTTCTCCTGTAAACCGTTTGTTCATTATTAATTTAGCGTACTCTTTTTTGTATCTCAAGTTTTTTTTCGATGTTTTTCATCATCTTACATAATGTCATTGAAGCTGTTAGGTTTTTTGTATGGTAAAGATTTGGTTTCTTCTATTGCTAACATATCAATGGGTTCTTCATTCAATTCTTCTTTCCAGACCGTATTGTAGGAAAAATCGGGAAGCCATTCCCCTGGGGTTCTGAAAAAACCATGAGTGTAAGTTGTTTGATACTTTACTCCATATGCCATTAGACTAAATCTGAATGTCAGAGTTGACATTATCAAGCCAAAGATCACAGCAGAATACAACTGGAATATATCTTCTGCCAAGAATCCGAAAACAACCGTAGCAATCAATACAGAATATGAAACATAGCAAAGGATACAAAACTCTATATATCTTCTTCTTAGTTTTTTTTCATTATAATGATATTGTCTTAGTTTTTGTGAGAATTTAGTTTTCATAATTATTACCCCTCTTGATGACATTCAAATAAAAATACATTTCCACTTTTTTCTTTCAAATCTATGGCATAATCAATTAAAGCAGGTATTAAATTTGTTTTAAATAAATTAGGAAGCAGATTCTGAATTTCTTCAAGAGTTTTTTCTGGAACAAATAATTGCATTTTTCTTTTTTCAATCTTTGGTATCATTTGTTTAATGCTATATGCTTTTCTTGATATTATACTTAATGCCTTATTTCTTTCTTCTTGATCCATTGATTTTAGTTCTTCTATAACTTCTACCAGTAAAGCCACATAAAGCACAGAAAAACCATATCTATTTACACCTACGGATACCGATAGTAATTTATCAGTTAATGAAAGGGGGTTCTCTATTAAAACACCTTTTTCATTTGTATATATGTTGTGTGGTAGTTTATTTATTAAAACAACATCATCACCGAACCTTTGAAGTATGTCGCTTTCATTTAATTCTACCGCTTTTATTTTATTTATCATATTTCACTCTCCATCTGTTGACTATATTATTATTTTCTTTTATATATTTAATTATATATTATTTAATATATTTAAAACTAAACATATGTCAATAGCCTTAAATTAAAAATGAGGAAATAGATATAAGAAAAACAAAATAAAATATGGAGAGTTCTTATGAGTACAAAAAATATAACGAGGTGTTTGGGAAGTATATTCTTACTTCTTTCACTAACAACACAAAATGCTTATGCAGAAGGTTTTAATCTTTTCAAACCTAACGATGATAACTGGTTAATTAAACATATATTCCTTCAATTATTCTATCCTGATGTATCGCCACTTGGTCCCATTTCAGAAGTTTTCCTTGCAGGTATTCTTGCTTTTGGGGGAATCCTTGCAGGGTATACCATGCTTGCCGGCACACTACACACGGCGAACGATGGGGAAATGTTAGGTAAGAAATGGTCTTCTCTCTGGATACCTATCAGGACAACCCTGGGTGTGTCTATGATTTTACCTATCAAGGGCGGGTTCTGTGCCATTCAGTTAGTTCTCATCTGGATTGCGATGCAGGGTATAGGGCTTGCAGATCAGACCTGGAATGCTTTTGCGGAAAACCCCTTGAAGGGTTCAGTCGTTCCACAACCTTACATTGATAAACAAGTCAAAGAACTCTATAAAGCTGGGGTTATGGGTTATGCCTGTCTTGCAGCAATACAAAAAGACCAGGAAGAAAATGAAGCTGATGCAAAATCAGCAGGAATCGTTGATAAATTATTGAAACCTTCAAGAGATGCCTGGAATCCGGGTATCACTACAACCACTTCAAAAGGAGCTAATAATAGTCAAAGACTTACGATTGAGTTCGGTAATAAAAACAATGAAGTATATAGAAATGTTTGTGGTTCTATCACATATGATATGTCTTTATCTGCAACTCAATCAGTATCATCGGCTCCGGCAGCGGCATTAGATTTAGTTGATTTAGATAAGATTCAACATGCTCTTGTTCCTGTGCATGTAACGGCATTGAGTGCATTACTGGCAAGATCAAGTCAAATAGGTAATAAGCTTGTTAATTCCGATGAAATAACACCTGAAAGCCTTGCTTCCGATATGAATACAGCTACTGATGCTTATAAGGTCGCTATTGCTCTTGCAGCTAACACAGCTTACCAGGATGCAATCAGTAAAGATGCGGTTGAAGCAATGAAAAAAGACGGGTTTGTTTCCGCTGGGGCATGGTTTATCAGAATAGCTTCGGCACAGGATGCAGTAAATGCTCTTGCGAATAATGTTCCAATGGGTACGGGTCCGGGAAGCTATTTAGAAGAGTCAACTGGTTGGTGGTTAGACACTTCTGGGAAAACAAATTACCCATCTGTTGAGAAAGTTATCAAAAAAGCAAAAGCATATTTTGGTAAAGCAAATATGATTAATAATAACAGTGCCAGTGGTGCAGGTGTAGGTGCTGATGGTGAAATTAATCTTTTAGATAAATTACTGGCTTATATTTCCCCTTCTGAATTAGGTGCATTGTTTGATTCTCAGTCTATGACTTCTAACCCTGTTATTGCAATTGTCAGTATTGGTTCTAAATTAATCAACTTTGTAATAGTAACAGCCTCAGCAATAGTAGCGGGTATAGTGGTTGTTGGTACTACTTCATTAGTGGCAAGTGGTGGTGTAATTGCAGGGGTAACTTTTGCAACACCTTTATTGGCAAGTCTTCTTGGAACTCTTTTGTGGAACGGGGTTAAGATGGCATATGTCCTTGTCTGGAAGCCATTCATAATATGGTGTGGAGCGGTTATTGGTTGGTTAATTCTTGTCGTTGAATCTCTTTTTGCTGGTCCTTTATGGATGGTTGCTCACCTTGCCCCTGATCAGGATGGTGTTGTGGGTAAAATGGGGCAGGGATATATGTTAGTTCTTTCATTGTTCCTTCGTCCCGTCCTAATGGTTATAGGATTCGTTGCGGCATTATCACTTATGACACCATGTCTTATGTTCATAAATGCTTTTATCGCTTTTAACGGTAATGCAATTGGTGTAGGTGCAGCGGCTTTAATCGGTAAGATTGTAATGATAAGCATCTACCTTAAAGTAGTTGAAGAAGTAATGAACAAGTTATTCGGATTAATACACTCTATACCAGATAGTATCTTACAATGGATCGGTGGTGGTTTATCTCGCTCTATGGGTGATTATGCAAATGGCATTGAAGCAGGTTCTACCCAAAACACTGAAAGATTTGGTCAAGGTATGAGCCAGGTTAATCAGGCAGTAACCAATGCAGGAACTGATAAAATAAAAAGAGTAGGTGCTGAAAGGAAAGAATCACTTAAAGGTAATATGACTAATGCCAGTGCAGGCGACGAACCGGGAAGTGGTGCAGGCAACAAAACAAAAGCAAGTGAATCACCAGGCAACAAGCCAAAAACAAAAGGTTAAATAAAATAAAGCCCCTTAACTTAGGGGCTTTTTGTTTCAATGTAGAAACCAATTAATCAACAATATTTACGGAGTTACTTATGGTAACGACTTTAATATATTCTATTTATTTTCAAATATCAAATATTTTTATATTTATTTAGCCCCAGCTTATTGACAAGATTTCTGGGGTAGTTATATTGGAATTACAAATATAATAATGAAGGAGTTAACTATGCAAATATTCGATTTATTTAATATAACACATCCTGTTTTGACTGTTCCAATAACAATCATTATTGGATTGATATTTCTTACTGTGCTTTTCAATCTATTCAAAAACAGTTTTTTAGCCAAATATCAAAAGCTCGAAGAGTCGGGGTTCTGGAAAAATATATGGCATTTAGCAAAGTGGATTAAAGGCAAAATCAATTATCTGGTTGGTGTTTATTTTTTTAGTATGACATTATTGTTTTCCATCATGGTTTTTATATTCAGAGATAAAACATTCAAGTTAGACTTAACGGCTTATATCTTATGTGGTTTTATCAGTGTTGGTTTAAGTATTCTCTTTTACACATACAGAGATATTAATTTCGATTTAAAAACCTATAAGCAAGTAAGACAAGAGCAAAAAGAAAAGAGAAGGAGAAATGTATGATTATAAAAGAAAGAGATTTAGTAGGCATCAAGCTAATACTGAATCAAAGTAAAATATCATCCAGTATTGTGAATTTCAAACTTTGCATTATAGAATCAGGCAAAGAGATAAAACATATAAAGGAGAGTAATAGTTTTATTTATAAAAACATAATAACTAAACAGTATCGTAATAAAAAGACGGGTGAATATGTTCTTAGTCAGGAAGCAAAAGAAATTTTAGATGAATTACTTTCTGTTTTCACTAACACAAAGGAAATTTGCAAGATTACTATTCAGTATTTTATCAGCCGAACTGACAGAACGGACAGCGAGAAAGAAGAATTAAAATCCGTGGCAATGGAGATCACAGATAAGGTTTTCGAAAGTGTAAAAGCAGACGACCAGACTTTAATACTTATCATTCATCAGGAAGTCACTAAACACTTACTAAAAATGGATTGGTGGAAAGATAACGAAGCTAAACGAATCGAAGCCCTTAACAGATTTGAAGAAATAAAAGAAAAGATAGGGGGTGTTTATGGCGAAATTTAATCTTATTGGTAAAAACCCCGAACAAGCTAAAAAATATTTTACCTTCTGGACAATTATAAACGGTGGTCAAGAAGAAAAGTATCAGGAAGCTATGGAGTTGTCTCTTGAACCAGAGTTCAACATAAACAAGGTAAAAACAGCAGGTTATTTTTTCATGGAAGATCTGATTTTCAGTTGTAGTAAGGAGTTCTTCTCCCTGTTCATGGACACACACCGCCAAACGGTCAAATACCACCTATCCCGCAAAACTTACACTATCCCGGAACTGGTCATCGCAAGGTATATGGGTAACTACACCAGGCGAGCCAGAGACAAGGAAGCGATAGAACGCATGACCGCTAACATTGTCTGCTTCCTCGATGCCATGTTGGCCACTGGCACACATAAGCGATTACAGCACCTGGACAGCTACGAGAAGCTTATAGCGAAGGTGGAAGAGGATTACATGATAGTCATACCCGATTTGCAGTCTGTAAGGCTATATGAGGCTCTCAAAGCGAAAGTTGCAGGTAATGAGCAAGCGGAGTTGCAGGAAGTCATAGCAGCGACGACAGGAACGACAGGAACGACAAAGAAGAGAAGACTGTAAACGGGGGAAAGGGTATGGACGATATGATAATCAGGTCTGTTAAATCAGCTTTAAAGCACAGTAAGAGAAAGGGAACGACAGCAATGGACTTCCTGTTAACAGATAGCCACACACAGTTGAAGCTGGACGACAGATACGGGGAGATAGCTGATACAGGGCATATGTTCGCTATCCTGGTGGAAGATCACTACAAGACGAAGTTTAAGGACATAACAAGAAAGGGGAATGTAGTAACGATAAAGGTAGCAAGAGACATACTGGTAGGGTTCAGGTTCAGCTACTCGCCAGGTGCTCTATCCGTATACTACAAGATCAGGGTAAAAGGTAAAAACTATAAGGAGGGAGTTAAGGTAATCGATGGGTTTAACAGAAATTCAGAAAGCATAATAAACCCCATCATTAACAAAGCAAGACAGCAAATTGTTTCAATGAAATTCATTGCTGGTATGACTGTTTTAGCCATATCTGGTGTGGGAATGTTTTATGCAATATTTAATTTAAATACACTAATCACATAATTATAAAAAAGGCGGTGACTTATGATAATAAAAGCGGAAGAAATGGAAAAGGTAATGTATGGCGACAGGGTGAAAGAATTTATTCCAGAAAAGAAAAAACCTAAATTACTCGCAGACATTTATCATGCTGAAAATCTTTTCAGGAAAAATAGAATAGACAAAATAAACTTATTAGATAAAATAGAATTAGCAGTCAATAAAAGATAAGGAGTTGATTATGATAATAAGAGATTTAGAAGGTAATAATTTATACAGAAACAGAAACGATTTCGAATCAGACAGAATCATTGATGCCATAGTAAAAGCAGGTGGCATAGAAAATATTGACCTGACTTTTCATGCCAGTGATTTCTATGATGACGAAGCTATTAAAGCAATAAGGTTTTTGAAAAATATCAACTACGACATTAACAAGCTTCCGATAGACCAATACGAAGAAGTTGTAGCTATTGAACTTATCAAGCAAGGCTATGATATGTACAAAACAGGTAGGCATAATATCCCGGTCATTACAGAATGTGGTTATGGGGTTTTAAAAGAGTGTATTAAACAAGGTTTAGATCTGAATAAATTCAATGTTGACAATCATTTTAGATCTGAAATTGACTATGATGAAAGAGGTAATAGTAGAAAGGTTCATTATTCTGATATATCTAATTTTATAAGATATAAAGAGAGCATAGACTACGACAAATTTAGCTTGCTTGCTGACAATGGATTGTTAAACGAAAAAACATTAAAAGACTTAGAGGGAGACTTTGGACCGCTTTATTATAAATATCAATCAGCCATGAATAAAGAAACCTTTAAAAAAGTTCTTAATGCTTACGATAAAATAGAGTTAAATATTGATAAGATTCAAGAAATTCATGACATGGATCTGTGTTATTTTAATGGTTCTGGTAATTTTAAAATTCAATTAATTGATAGGTTTTTAGAAACGAGTGCAAACAAAGATTCTGCTATTAATGAAATATATCAGTCATTGGAGAAAAGAGGTGAAAATATAAACAGTAAGGATAACTTACCATTTATAAACATGATTAAAAAACACACTAAACAAGAACAGAACGAGATTCAGGAAGTTTTCACACATACAGCACCAAAGCCCAGCACCAGAAGAAGAATGTAGGAGGAACTATGATTATAACTATAAATGATAGTGAATATAACAAGCTATATGAGGCTGGAAATTTAGATAGAGAAGCCATTATAGATACAATCGTTAAGGCAGGGGGTACCGAAAAAGTTAAAATTAAAGTTGATTATCGTCAAAACAACCCTTGTGATATAACCATAAATAATGAAGATATAGAGACATTAAACACATTAACATTTTTAAAAGAAATTTATCAAGATATAAACAATGTGATTATTGGACATACACCGAACGACACAATCTGTATAGCTCTTATAAAATGGGGCTATGATATGACACAGGTTGATGATTTTGGCATACCCCATATTGCTAACTTCGGTAAGGAAGCACTATCAGAAGTGATAAAGAACGGGTTAGATATGAGTCAATTTACACAAGGTGATCATTTTGATTTTAATCATAATCATAGATACTCTCGTTTTATTAATACAAATGAAAAGCTTGAAGTATTTCTTCAAGCTGGATTGCTAACCGCTGATACTATTAAAGACTATGAATGTTTTGAACATCACAAACTTTATAACAAACCTGATTTAAATCTAACTGATAAGGGATTCGAACTGCTTTTTAAATGCTATGACTCCATATCATTAAACACCGGAATGATGAGTTCATATAGTATACATTCAGGTGAAACCACAACTAACCCAGCAGTGTTTGAGTTAATTGGCAATGAAAGACATTTAGATCATTTGTTCAAACGATACATAGAAGTGAGTTCAGATAAAGTTGAAGCTATTAACTTCATAAAAGATCTGTTCCAGAAATCAGAATCTCACAGTTTGAACAGTGGGAACTACCCTAATACAGTGACGACAATTGAAGACATTGAAATACAGAATATATTCAAGCAATCACAACCAAAAACCATTACCAGAAGAAGAATGTAGGAGGAACTATGATAATAAAAAACTCAGAAGGTCAAGAGATATACAATAAAAGAAGTAATGGTAATTTAGATACTGACAGTATCATAAATGCCATAGTAAAAGCCGGGGGAGTAGATAAAATCCATATCAAACTTTTTGATAATGGCTTCACTATGAATGAATTTATTAACTCTGTCAGGTTTCTAAAATCAATTAATTTTGATATTAACCAACTACCAATTGAACAGTATAAGGAGTACGGAGGCATTGAACTAATCAAACAAGGATATGATATGTATAAACTTGGAGAAGACAATATCCCAGTTATTACCGAATGTGGTTATGGGGTTTTAAAAGAGTGTATTAAAAAAGGTCTTGATTTAAATAAGTTCAATAAGAAAAACCATTTTTTAGAATTTATCGAATGTGACGATAATGGCGAATATTTAAAGAAAAACTATCGTATATCTAATTTTATAAGAGACAAAGAAAACCCTAAGTTTATAGATATCAATAAACTCGATTTACTGATAGATAATGGATTGCTTAATAATAACACCTTGTCTGATTTAGAGGGGGAGATTGGGCGACTATATTATAACTGTGAATTACTTATGCTTTGCCCTGATGATACATTTAAAAAACTTGTTGATGCCTATGAAGTAATAGAATTAAATGAAAAAGGACTTTTCGAAATAGATTCAATAGATACTACCGGAGAGTTGAAGGCTCACTTACTGAAAAGATATTTAGATACAAGTAAGAATAAAGATGTTGCCATTAGTAATATCTATCGAATATTTGAAAACAGTGGAGGTGAATGTTTACATGAAAAAACAAACAAACCAACTATTGAAATGATAAATAAGTATATCAAAGAGGAAAGAGAAGAACTTCATTCGATACTTTCTCAATCCTCAACACCTAAACCCAGCACCAGAAGAAGAATGTAATGAACCTACTCACATAAAAGACAGCTTAACCAGTTGTCTTTTTTTTACCCCAGCTTATTGACAATTTCACTGTAACCATTAGATGTATAAAAAATAACTATAAGAGGGGTAATTACTATGGAAAACATTTTATCTAAAAAACAAAAAAAAGAATTGAAGAAAACCTATCTGAATACAGAAAGGAAAATCAGGAACAGCATAGGCAGCAACAGGAAAGCATTTTACTGTGGTATCGCCGTTCTTGCCGTTCTGACGGCATACAGCTTGTTTAAACCGAAGGAACAGCAAACAGTGATCCCACAGGTTAACCAGGATTACGAAAACTGTATGTTCTGGAACAGGAGCAACAGCATAAACAGGAAGCAATACCTTTCACCGGTACAGATTAACGGGGTTGTGGTGGATTCAGCCGTCAATGATTTCTGTGCAACAGATAAGAACAGGAACAGAGTAAGCTCAGAACAAAACGGACTGTGGTTAATGAACTTTGAAAACTGTATGCAGCAATTACAGCCTGATCGTATGTTCATAGAGACAATGGATTTAACTGTATTCGATAAAAAATATTCTGGTGTAAAAAAAGAAACAGTTAACCAGTGTGTAAGATATGCAGCAACCAACAATAAATATGATATTTACGATAATTATCTGTATGCCATATACATGGCTGGAACTTTTATCAAAAGCGATAAGGTTGATGATGTTATATTTTCCATTAAAACTAATTTCTATAAACAAATATAAATCGACCATTCATTTACTCAGGTAAACCATTAATACTATCATTTAATTTATTTTACCCCAGAATATTGACTAAATTTCTGGGGCTTTTATAAGTATATAAGAGGGTAGATAACAAATATAAATAACGGGGTGAATTATGAAAAAGAACAAATATATATTATCGGTATGCAGTAAAGAAAGAATGGTTAAGGAATCAATTTTAAAAGAAGGATTGCCTGATATTAATAGTTTATTTAGCTTTGGTCTTTCAACTACAACTATGTCTATTGATTTAGAAGATTCATGCTGGTTAACCACTTACGATGACAGTGAAGAAAGAAAATTTCTTTTGAATGAATTTGGTTTCAAAGGTAAGTTGAATCTTTTATCGGTTGAAGAACAGAATAAACTTCTTCTTAAAATCATAGCCAATAATAGAATAAATTCATTACCAACAATAAAAAGAAAAATACTTTAAGGGGAAATAATTATGGGGAAGAAAAGGAAATACAAATGCAAGCAATGCAAGCAATTAGAACAAAAGATTAATGAAGCAAATAATCAAGAAGAACAACGAGCGGTTATATTTGTTTTTCTTCTTATTCTTTTTGGATTGTTGCTTATCACAAATCATATTTTTGACTCTTACAATGAAAGTACGAGTACTTTGGAAGAGTCTAAAACCATAAAAAACGAAAAGAAAATTATGGAATTATTAGATATGAAAATTCAGGTTTGTAATAAGGAAGGTGAATTACAACCAGGAGTTTATTCCTTTCATTTAGATTCTGATACTTCATGCAATACCTACAAAAGCGAATATAGAAAATTAGAAGAAAAATATAATAAATAATGGAGTTAACTTATGGCATATATAGTTTTAAAAGGCTTATTTGAACCTGATAGTGTTGCACACTTTGCTGGCAGCTTATTTACAATGGTTTTAATTGGTATGATAATTTATAGGGTGGTTTATGATTTAATCCATGATTATAAAAAACATTGCAAGAGTGTCATTAATAAACTTCGCATATCCAGCATTGATAGCTTGCAAGTTGTAATGTTATTTTCATTGGTGTTTGCGGTTTTTGTATTTGTAGTCTTAATACTTACACATCCTTTTATTGGGTTTATCATATTGACAATCAACTGGATCATATTAGGTTCACTGGAATCATCTAACGGATTAAATAAAAACAAAAAAGGAGATAAAGAATGAATTATTATGTTACGGAAATAAACACCCAAATGGTGATAGATAGCATTTTTGAATATTACATGCAGTTTAAAAAACAAAATAGCAAAGATATTGACTGGGCGGCAGGAACGGATGACTTAATGGAATTTCATAACTGGCTATGCTACAAATATGGTGACAGATATTTCTTTTGGGTGACTAACCTTTATAAAACGAAAAAGAACAGACATAAAATAACAGAATACCAGTATGAATATGCAGATAGCTATCCTTCTTCAATTATGGGTTGTTATGGTGGAGACTACAAAAGACCTCAATATTCTGTATGTGAAATTCCCAATCTATTATTGGATATAACTAATCTTAATGACAGCAAAATTGAGTCTGGATTGCGTATTAAATGGCACCTGGAATCATTTAAAGAATTAAATAAAAATAGAAAAAGGAAAATAAAATGATAAAAAAAAGAGAAAGAGAGACTTCATTAGAAGAAATAGACGACACTGAATGGGATGAATGCAATGAGGACGAAACATATATTGATTCTATAACTCTGACAGAGGAAGAGGAAGAAGATAATAAAAAGCCAGACAGCACTATCAGAATCTTATTCTTCCTTGTCTATTATGGACTATACAGATTTGCTGGTATATGTTTAAACGGGTTCGTCAGGACATTGGCTCATATTTATGGACTAAATATGAGTATAAGAAGAAGAGTTGAAGAATATACAGACAGTGTTTCTTATAGTTCGGCAAAGAGCACCAGTAACCTTAATAAAATAGAACAGGCATTCAAAAAACAATCTCAAAGGGATTTGGAACAATGTATATGTAAATTACCACCAGGTTATAAAAAGAAAGGCCTTGAATTTATCAGTAATCACAAGGATATTCAAGATAATGAGACTTATTTTAAATTAGCCATGTCTGAATTAAATTACAAAGCCAATTACCAAACAATACATCCTTTTAATTTCACAAATGTTAGTTCTGGAAGATTAAAAACAGTCTATTTTTGTTATGATATAAAGACTATAAGGAAAGATATAATTATTGATATTGCGAGTACAAAAGGCTACACATGTATGCAATATAGAGTTAATGATCATTTAAACAATGAAGGCTTTAGAGTTATAGTATATTCATTTCTGTTAAAAGAAGAAAGTACAGGGTACGAATTAAATTTAGATATCTGGGATTACTTTATTGACCGTAAGGAGGACGAAGATTATATTTATCAACACACGGATTATCGAACAGAGATTAACGGTTTGGATATTCATAGTTTAGTTAATTCAAAATATAAAATGCACGAAATTAACAAAGATAGTTTAAATATCAGATTAGTATTCGAAGAAAATAATAATGAGCTACCAGTAAAAAAGAAAAGACTTTAAATGTGGAAAAATAGTGAACTCTAACCCCAGCTTATTGACGATTTCGCTGGGGTATTTATATTTATATTACAGGGTAGATAATATAAATGGGGTGACTTATGAACAGACAACAAATCGCAAAATTAGTAGCAATTCCTTCAAAGATAAAGATGATAGATACCGAAATTAATGAATATCTTTTTATGGTTAATAAGAAGAATGAAGGGTATTTCTGGATAAATGAAAATAGCATTACGACTGAAATGGGCAGAAATGAATATATTAAGGTTATAAAAGAAGCTAACAAATACAATCTTTCCTGTAAATATCATATCATAGCCGAAAGTTTTACTTATGACAGCGATAATATTCATTGCATTAGAATAAAATAAATGGGGTGAGTTATGAACAAAACAGAACTAACACAAAGACTATATGAAGCTGAATTGATAAATACATATGCCATTACTGGAAGCCCAGAGAGCTATCTCTTTATGACGAACCAGAACGGGGAAGGATACTACTGGATAAACCATAATGGCGAGACACTGGGGTTTATAAAAGAAGATCTGGACAAGATTTACAGCGAAGCAAAAGAGTATGGGTTATCGGATAAAAAATTCCATGTGGTTTCTAATTGCATGGTTTATGAAAAGCATTGCAGCACAATAATGATAAATTTCTAATTATGGAGAAAGGGTGGAGAATTACCCCAGAATATTGACAGCCTTTCTGGGGTTGTTATATTAAATTATCAGTAAAACAATAAATAATTATAACTAAGGAGTTAATTATGGGAAGAAATATAGAAAGCAAATCATTCGTCAGTATATGGAAAGAAGTAAAAAGCTATACTTGCACAGTAAATGAAATGGAAACATTTGAAATGCTATTATTGGTAATGGCTGGCAGAGGTTTTAAATTCTCTAAGCAGGAATTTATTATTCTATCGACAAGAGGGCAAATGAGAAGCCAGAAGATAGAAAGAAATAGCCAAAATAAAAGATTCTTCTACAATTCCGTTGAAGAAAAAATGAAATCAGTTTTCCATAATTTAAAAGATATTCATAACAAGTCAGAAAACTTAAACGAATTTCGCCTATATAGTGGAAGAGACACGATAAGAAGCCGACTACACGAAAGACTTAGCTTTAAAAATGCCTGGGATGACTTAGTAAATATCAATTTCACTCTTGATGAAATTGATGCCTATGAGTGTTTCATTTTTTTAATCAGGGATGTAATCAAAGACATTAAAATTACAGATGCAGGTATAGCCTTTTTAAATTCTGAAATAATAAGGTCACTCCAAAAGAAAAAAATAATGAGAGAATATCATTCGATACCGTTTTCATTAGATTCCGTTAAAGAAGAACTAAATACAGCATATGAAATAATAACAAGGAAAGTTAAATATGACAAACTTTAAACGATACACTCTCTATAAAGGAATGGTAATTATTGATAAAGTAGCGACAGGGAAAACGAATTTTCTAAATCGTATTGTTAAAGACCATCCAGACTCAATTTTAAACTTAGACAGTGATTTTTATTTCGCTGGTAAATCTTCCTACTTGTCAGCAATCAATGAAGCAGAAGAGAAAGGGAAGTTTATTATTATGTCTGGTAGCTATATTGGTGATACAGAAAAGAGTGAACTGGTTAATAAAGGCTATCTGGTGTTCCATTCAATTGCTCAGGCGATGTTTTATTATTCAGAACATTTAAGCCCTGAATCAATAGCCAGAAAGGAACAGCAAGCCATTAAACAAATAATGACGGGTGAAAGAATCACCCGTAAAATAAACAGACTATAAGGGGTACAAATATGAGCAATATTACTTTAAAAACACCATATTCAGACAGTTTAATGATAAAAGCAAGCCCAGAAGAACTAACAGATATTTATTTTGAATCTTATCGTAAATTCAGAGAAAAAGATGATGCAGTGCCTTATGTATATACAGCAGAGGATTATATCAAAGCTTATCACTCCAATGATGACGCATTAAGGAATACAGCACTTTTAATATATGAATCTCATAAAGATAATTTGTCATCTATGATTCCTTGTGATAGTTACCAGGTGAATAAAGAAAGGATAAATCATAAAGCAATTTACCCCCTTAATCGTATTTTAGAATCAAACCCATATCCACCGTGTTCATTCTTTATAGATATGAGAGCTTCATACGATGTTGAGCTTCTTAAAGAGAAAGAGTTAGACTTCTTCAATAAATTGATTGAGGTCATACCTTTCAGGAAAGACAGAGATAATTTATTGAAAGTGAAAGAGTCAGGCTATTTTGCTTCCACTATTGCCAAGATAGAACAAAAAGAAATTGAGCAGGTAATGAATGAAAAGCCAGTTGCCATTAAGAAGAAAGCCCGATTGTAATAACCTTTAAGCCTTCCCGTTCGTGGAGGGCTTCTTTTTATATCCAGTATCGTATGATCGCCAACAAAGAGATTCACCAGGTAGCATTTACCTATCTAACCAAAGTTATTATTCCCCATGTGCTAACAAACAAACCACCCCAGGATTGGAAGATAAAACACAGCGGGGGAATAATGTTGT
>ERZ791760.219-NODE-219-length-33711-cov-10.176967_pt1 | contig 33711 bp, 21 predicted proteins | sample MGYA00509950_ERZ791760 | MGnify/ENA primary metagenome ERZ791760 (study PRJEB30046, sample SAMN00792002) | human gut metagenome | study: EMG produced TPA metagenomics assembly of the A metagenome-wide association study of gut microbiota in type 2... | reverse complement strand
GTGCACTTGTCTCCGCTCGGCTTTGCCGCTTGCCAGAGCAAGAAGTGCACCAACCGAGCAAGAGGTAATTCAACACCGCTTTGTTGGTGCACTTGAGACAAGTGCACCCCCTGAATTTACTTTACGATCTTCTTGCCACCTACGACGTAGATGCCCTTGCCAAGTGCTGAGGCATCGGTGCCGAGGTAGCGACCGTCGATGCTGTAGATGCGGTTATCGCGAGTCTTGTCGGCTACGGTGACGCCGTTGATGCCGTCAACGACACCGTTGAATGTGTTGTCGATGACATTCTTGTCATCGCCACCGCAAACCAAGAACGAGATAGAACCCTTCGAACGCTTGATGTTGGTGATAGGAATACCGAGCGCGTAGGAGTTGTCAGAATTCTTGGTGTAGAGCTTTGCAGCCGGTTCCGACTCGTCGGTGAACTCGTCGTTCATCGTCACGCCCTTCACCTCATACGGATAGAGGTCGCCCTGTAGCGAGTATTGAGTGTTCTCGCGCGAGCCGTCGGCGTTTACAACCGTGCAGCACTGTATCTTCTCGGCGCTCGAGTTGACGCTGTTGTTAGCCCAACGCGACGGAACATAGTTGACGTGCACGATGAGCAGACCGTTGCTGCCGTAGAGTCCCTTATCCCAACCGGTGTTCTGACGGTTCTCCAAGAGGAAGTACTCGTTGGTGTTCTTGTAGTTGTACATGATGAACGGGCGCCCGTAGTCGGATACCGACTTCATGTCCTTCACCGTTGCCGGATCAATAAGCTCTATCGGCTCCACCCAACCGGCGTAGATACGCTCGAAGGCGGTGTAGTTGCAGGGCACGAAGCCGTTGCCGTTGTATGAGCCCTGATCCATCACGTCGAAGACTGACATGCCATAACCGCCACCGCCGGTTGTGTCGTACATATCGGCAAAGCCGAGGCAGTGTGAGAACTCATGGCAGATGGTGCCGATGCCTGCGGAGATATATCTGCTTGAGCCCTGCGTTTCTGGCTGCAGCTCGTTGGCGCAGGCGTATGTGTTTATCTTACCTGTAGAATAAGAGAGCACACCGCAGGGCCAGTAGCGCAACTCCGACTCGTGTGGCCAGATTGTGCCGGCAGAGCCGCCCGATGCCTGACCTAAGCCTGCATAGAGGAAGAACACCTGGTCGGCTTCGCCGTCGCCGTCCCAGTCGTAGTCCTTCAGGTTCACCTTATCCTGGATGCCGTCGCAAGCCTCCTTAATCATCTCGTAGACCTTCTCGTCCTTCTGATATGCTCCGTCATTACCATAGTAGCCATAATTCTTTGACATCGTGACAGGACCTACCACGTCGAAGTCGAGCTCGAACTGTCCGTTCGACTGTGCGAGGAAGTAGTCGCGCACGCTGCCTACGTAGCCCTCTTCTTCGTCGGTGAAGTCTTTACCGTTGATCACATTCTTATAGTACTCGAGGTCGTGTCCGTCGGCGAACTTCTTGTTCTTGAAGTCGACGAGCACAACAAGACCTTTCTTCACGCCCTTGTATGTGATATGGTCGCCACCGAGTCCGCGCATCTTGTCGTCGGCACCCTTCAGCGAGTTCTTCACACGTGCGAGACGTGCCACACGTCCCTGCTCTGCTCTTGCACGACGTGCGGCAGCGGCAGGCTTCTGCGCTTCGAGGTCGAACGCCTCGAACACATTCTCGTCAGCAGCGGTAGTACGATAAGCTGTTCCGTCGGTGCCTTCCCACCAACTCAGGTACTCGTCACCACGCAACTCCACCGACACCTGTGTGCCATTGGTGAGCGTGATAACCTTCTGCAGCTTCTTTGCCGGTACGGCATTGGCTGCGGCGCCGAATGCGAAGAGCATTGACAGCATCAAGTAAAGTTTCTTCATTTTAGATATTTTGATTGTTGTTTATTGCAATATGCAGAACACTATTCGCAGCAAAATTACTCAAATTGTTGCAAAATGACAAACATAGCGGTTTATTATTTCAATATTTGCTACTTTTTTAACAATAAAAGACTCCCACAGATTTCGCAGACCAGCACAGATGCTTTGTATTCGAAAGTTCTGTGTAAATCTGCGGAATCTGTGGGAGTCATTATCCTAATTCCGTGAATTCTGTGGGAGATTGTTTTTCCCACGGAACACACGGAATTCACAGAACATTCAGATCGTCGTTTCTGTGAATTCCGTGGGAGTATATCTCAGCAGAAGGTTCTGTGAATTCTGCGAGTTCTGTGGGAGATTACGGGTTATAGCGCACGAATGCTTCCATTGCCTCGTAGCAAGCCAAGCCGAGACTATGATAGAGTTCGGCTGTGGCGTGGTTGCGGTCTTCGGCGCGCTGCCAGAAGAGTCGCTCGTCGTTGCCGAGGAACGGTGCACTCTCCATCTGCGAAGAGTGCTTGAGGATGCAGTTGCGCTTGCCGCGGAGCTCCTCCGGCGACATCGGCACGCACATCTCGATGTTCTCGATTTCCCACTCTGCCCATGCACCGCGGTACATCCAGATGCGGCAGTCGTCGAGCCACTTCGCACCAGCCTCCTTCTCGAGGTCGATGGCAGCCATGACGGCATCGGTACACTTGCGGTGAGTGCCGTGTGGGTCGGCGAGGTCGCCGGCTACGTATATCTGGTGAGGTTTAACCTGCTGAAGCAGTTCGCGAACGATGTTCACATCCGCCTCGCCCATCGGCAGCTTCTCAATCTTACCCGACTCATAGAACGGCAGGTCGAGGAAGTGGACGTGGTCGAGCGGTATACCGTTGTATGTGCAGGCGGTGCGTGCCTCACCACGGCGTATGAGTCCCTTGATGGTGCGCACCTCCGGGGTGTCCATATCGCTCGGCTTCTTCTGAGCGAAGAACTCCTTGATGTCGCCGTACATCTTCTTTATCACCTCGTCCTTGTTGTCGCAGAAGAGCTGGTTGTAGCCGTTCACGAAGTGCATGAAGCGTGTCACCTCCTCGTCGCCGACAGCGATGTTGCCCGATGTCTGATAAGCCACATGCACGTCGTGGTTCTGCTGAACGAGTCGACGGATTGTGCCACCCATCGAGATTACGTCGTCGTCGGGGTGCGGCGAGAATACTATCACGCGCTTCTGTGCCGGCAGTGCGCGCTCCGGGCGGTTGGTGTCGTCGGCGTTCGGTTTGCCGCCAGGCCAGCCGGTGATGGTGTGCTGCAGGTCGTTGAATATCTTTATGTTGCAGTTGTAAGCCGAGCCAAAGAGGGCGAGCAGGTCAGAGAGTCCGTTCTCGTTATAGTCCTTGTTGGTGAGCTTGAGGATTGGCTTCTGCACGAGCTGGCAGAGCCAAACCACTGCGGCGCGTATCGTCTTGTCGGTCCACTCGCAGTTGGTAACGAGCCACGGGTGAACGATGCGTGTGAGCTTGCTGGCTGCTGCGAGGTCGATAACGAACTTGGCGTCGTTGTGTGTCTGTACGAACGATGCTGGCACGGTGTCGGTGATGCCACCCTCTACAATCTTCTGCACCACCTCCGACTTCTCCTCGCCCCATGCTGTGAGGAACATCTTGTGAGCGGAGAGCAGGGTGTGGATACCCATTGTGATAGAGCACGGCGGCACCTGGTCGAGTGTACCAAAGCTGTTGCTCATCTCCTCGCGTGCGGTCTGATCGATGAGGATGATGCGGCTCTGCGAGGCGAGACTTGAGCCAGGCTCGTTGGCAGCGATGTTACCCATGCGTCCGATACCGAGCAGAGCGATGTCGATGCCGCCCTCTGCAGCGATGAGCTGCTCGTAGGCGCGACAGTGTTCGAACACTTCGTCCTGTGCGATTGAGCCGTCGGGGGTGTGGATATTCTCTGCCTTCACGTCGACATGATCGAGGAAGCGGTGACGCAACTGGTTGATGGCACTCTGTGCGCAGTTCTTATCGAGTGGAAAGTACTCGTATGCGTTGAACACGACCACGTTGTCGAAACTCAAGCCTGCCTCGTGGCGATGTATGAGTTCCTCGTAGATGGGGTTCAACGACAGACAGGTGCCAAGGGCGAGCACGCACTTCTTGCCGGCTGCCTTTGCACGTTTGATTTCTGACTCTACAACGTCTGCGATTACCTTTGCACCCTCCTCTACCTTCGGGTAGATATCGGTGAAGAGTTTCTCGCAACGTGTCATTTCGGAGCGCTCAACTGCCGTGCGAGGGCGATAGTACTGCTCCGGTACCTTATTTAATACAATCTGCGAACTTAAATTAAGTTTCATAATGATTATTTTTTTAGTTGAAAAAGTTTAATTATTGGTGAGGTGGTGGTGTGATGTTGAGATGTTGAGATGTTGATATATGTAATGTAATGTAATGTCACCACCTCAACATCTCACCACAACAACATTCTACACTCAACACATCAACATCTCAACACAACAACATTCTTATGGACGGCACGCAGGAGCCGCGCCCCACTTCGACGGCTTCGGTCCCATTACGAGTTCGAGTGTTCCGCCGTGGCGTATGTCATTGAAGTCGATATATGAGTTCTTCAGAGCCTTGCCGTTGAGACGTGCGCTCTGCACGTAGATGTTCCGGTCGGAGTTGTTCTTGGCTACGACGGTGAATGTCTTGCCTGCGCCGACGTTTACTGTCGCCTTGTCGAAGAGCGGCGAGCCGATTACGAAGCGTCCGCCGACGGGGTCTACCTGATAGAGGCCCACCGACGAGAGGATGTACCAAGCCGACATCTGACCCACGTCCTCGTTGCCAGAGAGTCCGTCGGGCTGGTCGAGATACATCTCGTTGAGCATCTTACGGAGCAGCGGTGCCGCCTTGTCGGGACGACCTGCGTAGTTGTACATATATATGACGTGGTGGCTCGGCTCGTTGCCGTGAGCATACTGACCGGTCATACCCGACATATCGGGCGAAGCGTTGTCGCCTGCCCATCCCTCAACGAAGAAGAGCGAGTCGAGCTTCGACATGAACGCCTTGTCGGAGCCGAAGAGATTGATGAGTCCCTTCACGTCGTGCGGCACGAGGAAGGTGTACTGCCATGCGTTGCCCTCGGTGTAGTCGTTGGTGCGGTGCTCGGCAAAGAACGGATTGAACGGCAGACGGAACTTGCCGTCGGTGCCTACGGCACGCATGAAGCGTGTCTCTGGATCGTAGTATTTCTTGTACGAGCGCGAGCGATTGAAGAAGTACTCGTAGTCGTCTGACTTGCCCAACAGCTTAGCCACCTTTGCCACGCCGTCGTCAGCAGCGCAGTATTCGAGTGCCTTTGCCACGGTCTCGTTCTCGGGTTCGAGGTTCCAGGGTATGTATCCGTGCTCCTTGAGCAAGCCAAGCGAACGGATGTCCTTCATCTGTGTAGCCTTCAGTGCCTCCAAAGCCAGCTCCTTGTCCTCCACGAAGCCCTTCATGGTGAGGTCGGCAAGCACGATGGCACCGGGGTTGCCCACCATGCAGTCGGTCTCGGAACCCATCAGATGCCACACGGGCAGACGACCCTGCTGCTTGTAGATGTTGAGGAAGGTTTGGGCGAAGTCGCGCTGCATCTCGGGGAAGGCGACAGTCATCAGCGGATGAGCGGCGCGGTATGTGTCCCAGAGCGAGAGCGTGGTGTAGTTGGTGAAGTCTGCCTTATGCACCTTGCCGTCGGCACCACGATACTCGCGGTCTACGTCGTTGAACTTAGAGCAAGAGGTCATCAGATGGTACATCGCGGTGTAGAACACGCGCTTCTTTGTCTGGTCGTTGGTCTGTATCTCGATGCGTGCGAGCTCGCGGTTCCAAGCGTCGTCGGCTGCCTTCACCGTTGCGTCGAAGTCCCAGCCTGCCATCTCTGCCTGCATGTTCAGCTTCGCCTTGTCGATGCTCACGGGCGAGAGTGCCACCTTCACAAGCAGCGGTTTAGTATTGTCAGCCACCGACAGCACTACGCGCTCCATAGAGTCGAGACGGTGCACGGTGACGGGCTGCGAGAAGTCGATAGAGAAATAGATGCGGCGGTCGGCTGCCCAGCCGTTTGAACGGCGGAAGCCGGTGAGGCGTGTGGTGCTCTCCTGGGTGAGCAGGCAGTCGTTGAGCTTGTCCCAGCCGATGCACTGCGAGAGGTCGAGGGCGAGCTGAGCCTTTGCGCCGTCCTTGAATGTATAGCGATGGAAGCCACAACGCTCTGTGGCTGTAAGCTCCACGAGCACGTTAGGGTCGGTGAGCTGCAGCGAGTAGTAGCCGGGGTGTACCTTCTCTGCCTCGTGCTTGAAGCGTGTAGAAGTCTGCTTAAAGTCCTTCACGGGCAGGAATGCCACGTCGCCCAAGCAGCCGATGCCGGTGCCCGAGAGGTGCATGTGTCCGAAGCCGATAAGCTCATCGTCGTCGTAGTAGTAGCCCGAGCACCAGTCCCAACCGCGTGTGGGCTCTGTCGGACCGAGCTGAACGAGTCCGAACGGCACGTTTGCACCCATGAACGTGTGTCCATGACCGCCGGTTCCTACGTACTGATTGACGTATTGTGTAAGATTCTGCACAGTAGCTGCAACGGCTGTAGCACTAAAGCACACTACAAGGGCTGCAACTGACAAGAGTCGTGATAAATAGTTTGTTCTCATAAATTTAGTATTTTACAATTGCAAAAATACTGATTTTAAAATTTGTAGGCGAAACAATGTGGTTAGAAAATACTTACGTAACATACAAAAGATGTTAAATCAAAAACACCCATCACAATTATTATATATATAGAGGTAAAAAAAAGAGCTATTTGCGTACTTTTGCACACGAATTAATAAACAAGATCATGAAGAAACCGACAATTGCAATCGACACCCCCTTTCAGAAGAGCGATGCTTACGGCGCACTGAGTATGCCGGTGTATCATACCCTGGCTTACGAGTTTGCCGATGCCGACGTGATGTCGGACGCTTTCTGCGGACGCATCGAGGAGCCCGACTACTCGCGCGTGATGAACCCTACGGTGAACTACTTGGAACTGAAGATAAAGGCACTGACCGGTGCCGACCGCGTGACGGCTATGTCGTCGGGCATGGCTGCCATCTCGGGAACACTCATCTCGCTCGCTGAGCAGGGAAAGAACGTGGTGGCATCGCGCCACATGTTCGGCAACACCTACTCGCTGCTGACAAAGACGCTGCCACGCTTCGGCGTGACGACGCATCTGTGCGACCTTACGAACCTCGACGAGGTGCGCCGAGCTGTGGATGCTGACACCTGCTGCATCTTTCTCGAAATAATAACAAACCCACAACTGGAGGTGGCTGATCTCACGGCTCTGGCTGAGATAGCGCACGCGCACAACATTCCGCTTGTGGCTGACACTACGGCGATACCGTTCACGGAGTTCTGTGCGCATGAGCTGGGCGTGGACATCGAAGTGGTGTCTACGACGAAGTATCTATCGGGGGGCGCAACATCGCTCGGCGGAATGGTCATCGACTACGGTGGCTTCCCTGAGTTCGCACGTCGTCTGCACGACGAGATGCTCTTCAACCTCGGTGCTTACATGACACCGCACGTTGCCTACATGCAGAACCTCGGTCTGGAGAACCTGCGTGCACGCTACGACTTGCAGGTGCGCAACACGGTGTATCTCGTGAACGCCCTGCGACAGATGGATGGCATCAAGAGCGTGAACTACGTGGGACTGCCCGACAACCCGTACTACGAACTGGCACAACGTCAGTTCGGCAAGACGGCGGGCTGTATGTTCACCATCGACTTGGAGTCGAAGGAGGCTTGCTTCCGCTTTATCAATAATCTGAAGTTGGTGCATCGCGCCACCAACCTCTTCGATAACCGCACACTCGCCATTCATCCTGCAAGCACCATCTTCGGCCCGTTCAGCGACGAGCAGCGTGCTGCAATGGACGTGCTCGACACCACAATACGCATCTCTGTGGGTCTGGAGGACATGGACGACATTATTGAGGACTTCCGTCAAGCTTTGTAATCAGGGGGTGCACTTGTCTCCGCTCGGCTTTGCCGCTTGCCAGAGCAAGAAGTGCACCAACCAAGCAGAACGAGTATTATTTGGTTGGTGCAGTTGAGACAACTGCACCCCCTAAAAAGAAAACTATGAAATACGACTTTGATAAAATCGTCGACCGCTCGGGCTCGGGCGACCTCAAGCACGAGGTGCTCGCCGAGCGATATGGCAGGGGCGACCTGCTGCCACTATGGGTGGCTGACATGGACTTCGAAACACCACAGTTTATAACCGACGCGCTGCGCAAACGACTCGAGCACTCGCTCTACGGCTACACGATAGTGCCACGCAACTATTGGCAGACGATTGCGAAGTGGATTGAAGACCACCACCAGTGGCGCGTCGAGGAGCAGTGGATGCGCTTCATACCGGGCATCGTGAAGGGCATCGGCTTCGTCATCAACGTGTTCGTGAAGGAGGACGAGAAGGTAATCATACAACCGCCAGTTTACCACCCGTTCCGACTGACACCGGAGGGCAATCATCGTCAGGTGGTGTACAATCCGCTACGCGAGAACGCCGACGGCTCTTACTCGATGGACTTCGACAACTTAGCTGAGGTGGCGGACGAGAAGTGTCGCCTGCTAATCCTCTCCAATCCGCATAACCCGGCAGGCATCACGTGGGACACGGAGACGCTGCGCCGACTGGCTGATTTCTGTTCCGAGCGCAACATCATCGTCATCAGCGACGAGATTCACTCGGACATGGCTATCTTCGGCAACAAGCACGTGCCGTTCGCATCGGTATCTGACGCTGCAGCCGAGTGTAGCATCACGTTCGGTGCTCCGTCGAAGACGTTCAACATAGCGGGCATCGTCAGCTCGTGGTGCATTGTACCGAACGAGAAGCTGCGCCGACCGCTGTTCGACTGGATGGCGGCGAACGAACTGGACGAGCCGCATCTCTTTGCACCGATCGCTACGATGGCTGCATTCAACGAGGGCGAGGAGTGGAGGCAGCAGATGCTGGCATACGTGGAGCAGAACATTCTGTTCGTGGAGGACTTCCTCAGAAAGCACCTGCCGCAGATTAAGGCTGTGCGACCGCAGGCATCGTTCCTCGTATGGCTCGACTGTCGCGGACTGCACCTCGACCACGACGCGCTCATCGACCTCTTCGTCAACCGCGCACGACTCGCCCTCAACGACGGCGAGATGTTCGGAAAGGAAGGCATGGGATTCATGCGCATGAATGTGGCTACACCTCGCAGCGTGCTGAAGGAAGCACTCGAAAGACTTGTTTTAGCTGCGAGTTGAGAATTGAGAGTTGAGAGTTATGATTGATATTGTCATTTTATTAGCAACTATCTAATCTGTTGTAGACATACATATCATAACTCTCCATTTTCAACTTTTGACAAATTGAAGCATTATACCTTAATGCTTCAATTTACCTACATTTTGGTATTGCACCAAATACCAAATCACAATAACTTTGCATTTCTCAATCAACAACTTATTTTGTATAATTGACAAATTGTCAAGAAATGAGGAAGGCAATAACATTACTATTATTTTTGATAATATCGGCAGCAGCAATAGCCGACAACATACGTTTTAAGGTGTCGGGACATGTGCTCGACAATCGCACTATGCAGCCCATACAATATGCCATTGTCAAAGTGTCGAATCTTGAATTGTGGGCAGCAACCGATGCCAACGGCATGTTTATAATCGAGAATGTGCCACAAGGAACTGTCTCAATTGAGGTGAGCACCTTGGGGTATGTCACTCGCACCGTACAATTTAACATCCGCCACAACACCGACCTAAAGAATATCCGACTGAAGGAGGCTAACCTTAGCATTCCGGGCGTGGAGGTAACAGCACGCAAGAGGTCGACCATGGGTACCACGACATATTCTATCGACCGTACCACACTCGACCACTCTCAGGTCCTGTCGCTTAACGATATTATGGCCCTGCTGCCTGGCGGCCAGACCGTCAACTCCACTCTGACAGACGATTCTCGCCTGGCACTACGCTCCACAACAGGTGAGAAAGGCAATGCGTCATTCGGCACTGCCATTGAGATAGATGGAATGCGACTGAACAACAATGCAAGTATGAGCGAGACGCAGTCGGCTTCAACACGCAACATTTCAACTTCCAACATTGAGAGCATTGAGGTAATAGCTGGAATACCAGGCGTTGAATATGGCGACATAAGTAACGGCATGGTGAAGGTGAATACCCGTCGCGGACACACTCCATGGATTGTGGAGGCTTCCATGAATCCGTACACCCGACAGGTAGCACTAACCAAGGGCTTAGCATTGGCACACAATGCCGGAACGCTTAATTTCTCTATAGAACATGCACAATCGTTCACCGACATTACATCGCCACATACTGCTTATAGCCGCAACATACTATCGACTACTTACAATAAGGTATTCCGCATGAAGGGTTCAAGCCTCAATCTGACAGCTGGACTTACGGGCAACATTGGCGGATATAATTCGGAGGCAGACCCCGATGCCTTTCGCGACACCTATCAGCGTCAACGCGACAATCAGCTACGTGCTAATATGATGCTTGACTGGCTCTACAACAGCAGGAGTTCAGGAGTGTTCAACATAACATTGCAGGCAGCCTTCTCTACAGCCGATCGACGCTCGGACACCAACACCAACACATCGTCGTCATCCACACAAGCCAGTCTGCACACCACTACCAACGGCTATGCTATAGCCCAAGACTATGCCGATGGCATGGGCACGGGCAGCATCATACTTAGTCCGACGGGATACTGGTATGTGCGTTCGTTCAACGACCAGAAGCTACAGAGTCTACAACTCAAACTAAAGGGTGAGTGGACACGACGCATACTCAGCGCGGTGAACAAACTTACTGTAGGCACCGAACTAAACTCTACACGCAACAATGGTCACGGCACATATTACGACGACATGCGTTTGGCTCCCACATGGCGACCATACGACTATAGTCTCCTGCCAACAATGCATAGCCTGGCAATGTTTATAGAGGAACGGCTAACCATGGGCAGACTGATGCTTGTAGGCGGACTGCGCAACGATATCACCATAATCAGCGGTTCAGAATATGGCACCGCAGCCAGCCCCTCACCACGATTCAATGCTCGCTATAATATAATAAAAGGTAAGAACGTCTCGCTCACACTACATGCCGGCTATGGCAAAAGCGTCAAACTGCCATCGTTTCAAGTGCTTTATCCTGCCGACACCTATACTGACCGACTCGTGTTCACCCCTGGTTCTACTGCCGACGGTAAAGCATACTATGCCTACTACACCAATGTGCAGCGTGCTATATATAACAGCAATCTGAAATGGCAGCACTCCAATCAAATAGAGGCAGGATTGGAAGCAATGGTCGGTAAGGCACGACTGAGCCTGTCGGCATATTGGAACCGCACGTACAATCCGTATCAGACACTGAATGTATACTCTCCATTTGCCTACAACCAGACATCGCAGTCGGCTCTTGAAGGATGTAGCATTGCCGCTGCCGACCGCATATATAGTGTCGATCCATCGACTGGTGTGATAAGCGTAACATCTGCAACCAACGGCAACACCGTAAACTTACCCTACTCTATCCGCCGCACATACACTGCCAACCGTCAGTATGTGAATGGTTCTCCCGTGACACGCTACGGACTGGAATGGGTGGCAGAGATGCCTATCATCAACAACCACCATACTCTGGGACTGTCGCTGCGCATCGACGGCAAGTACTATCACTATCGTGGCACAGACAATACACTCATAGCCGGATGTCCCAATGGCATCGGCGACCAAGCCGAAAATTCGGGCACACAACCGCTTATAGGCTATTACGTAGGCAGCAACGTCGCATCAGCCTCAACGACAAGCACCCCTACGGTGAGCAACGGCATGATGAACAAGGGATGTAGCCTCAACACCACGCTGACGGCACGCATACCACAACTGAGACTCATCATGACAATGCGACTTGAAGCAACCATGCTCAACTACCGACGCAACCTGTCAAGCAATCGTACAACGATAGCATTAAATGAGGCTGGCGACGTGACTGGAACTAAATACGTGGGGCAGACTGACCATTATGTGGCTGTGTATCCTAAATATTACTCAACATGGGATAACCCTTCGGAGCGCATTCCATACGCTGAGGCTCTTCTGGCTGCCAAAGACAACAACCCCACACTCTACCGGCAATTGTGCGATCTAATAGTAAGAAGCAACACCGCCTACTACTTCAATCCGCAGAATATATCGGCATATTACTCAGCCAACTTCTCCGTGACGAAGGAGATAGGCAGATGGGTGAGCCTATCGTTCTACGCCAACAACTTCTTCAACAATCTGGCATCCGTCAGAAATAAGCAAACAGGACTGAAGACATCGCTGTTTGATAGCGGATACATACCAAAATTCTACTATGGAGCATCCGTCAGAGTGAAACTATAGACAATAGACGAGTTGACAAGAAACAAGTAAAACAAGGAGATATGAATAATATAATAAAACACTCATTCTTCATACTGCTTACGATGCTGACCATGCTGGTGGCATCGTGCAGCTACGACGAACAAATTAACACCTACAATATCGAGGTGAGGCTGAATCATAACGTAGACGGTGTTGCCGTAAAGATGACAAACAGCATAGGTAGCACCTTCGAAGCAGCTACCGATGCCAACGGTATAGCTCGCTTCACGCTACCCACCGGAATATACAGTGTCAGCGCATCAAAGGTGAGCGACGACGAATATTTCCGTCATGTATACAACGGAGCATTGTCTGACGTAGCAATAGGCAGCAACAACACTACAATAGAGCTGCCCGTAAGCATCACAACTATGCAGACTGCCAACCCTATCCTCATAAAGGAACTGTATAATGGAGGCTGTCAGAAGGACGATGGTTCGGGAAAGTTCGCCATAGACAAATGTATAATCCTGTACAACAACTCATCAGAGACGGTGTCGCTCGACAACGTAGGTTTCGGCATTATCGAGCCATACAATGCAGAAGCCAACACCCACTCGTTTCTCAACGGTGGTAAACTCGATTATGCTGACAAAGACTGGATTCCAGCACTCAACGGCATCTGGTATTTCCAGCAGGGCAATACAATAGCACCCTACTCAGAACTCGTAGTAAACGTGCATGGCGCCATTGACAACACTCCAACCTACAGCAACTCCATCAACTATGCCAACACTGCCTACTATTGTATGTACGACATGGAGGCAACAAGCAGCGACGGAGGCAAGTACAACAACACTCGGTATTATCCCTCGCCTGCCGATGTTATCGCCACAAACCACTATCTGAAGGCTGTGAAATACGGCAAAAGTAATGCTTGGCCTATGAGCCAGACTTCGCCAGCCGTGATACTGTTCCGCACAGAAGATATTACACCAAAGCAATTCGGCGAGAACCCAGACAACATAATATACCCAACGGGCAATGAAGGCAACATAGTGTATGCCTGCCTGAAAATGCCACGCAGGTGGGTGATTGATGCCATGGAAGTATACAACGCCACGGCTCTTGCCAAATGTAAGAAACGCCTTACGCCAGACCTCGACAACGGCTATGCAACTCTGACCGGAGGTTACGGCCACTCTCTAATAAGAAAGGTGGAGAAGACTGTAGACGGACATGCCATATATCAAGACACCAATAATTCAACGAATGATTTCTATGAAGCTGACAATTGTTCTCTACGCTAATCTGCTGTGCCTACCAGCCATGGCACAACGCGACTTCCAGCTAACCCAACAGCGCAACCCATGGCTCACAGCAAACAATGCCGCCGCACTGACCACCTATGCAGACAGCACCATAGCCCACGCCACCCTATCTTATCGTCACGACGGAGGTAAGCTGCACACCATGTCAGAAGGAAAGCGGCAGGAAACTTATGATGCCGATGTGCAGTCATACTACAGGCTCTCGTCTGACATTGTGGCTTACGGCAGAGCCACGTACAGCCGACACAATATCTCAGAAGCAGCAGGCAGTATGCTTATGCCTACAATGAAGTTAATGCCGTTCGACCTTGTCGAGGCGGATAACAATGCTGGCGACAAGAGCATGGAGACATTCAGCATCAACGGAGCCATCGGGTGGAAGGCATGGCGATGTCTTGCCATTGGCGCACAACTCAACTATACAGCTGGCACATATGCCAAGCAGCGCGACCTACGCCACAGTAACACGCTGATGGATATAAACGCTGGTCTTGACGCACAGTTTTTGTTACCACACAACAGTGGCATTGGCATAGGGATGGTGTACAGCCGCCGCACTGAGGCGATGCAGTTCAAGACCTATGGTACAACTGACCAAATATACTACACACTCATCGACTATGCCAACCATCATGGCGAACGCGAAGCATTCGGCACCGAAGGATTCACCGATAGCAAAAACCGTTTACCACTACTGTCTGAATACATTGGTGTGAGGGTTCAAAGCAAATACAACCGCCTCTTTGCCGACATCGTATACAGTCATCGTAATGGCTACTATGGACGCAAGTCGCAATACAGTGCATCACACGAGCAACACCATGGCGATAACTTCGCATTGCATCTGCGCTACGACATAACACAAAGGGCTGAGCGTCTTGTATGGGTTGACTTGAGCATCGCCACCGAGCGGCTTACATCTGAACGCGAGAACTATCGCCGCACCATAGCCACCAACGGCACATCAGCCATATACTACGAATACTTCGAACCAACAAAGATGGCAGACAAGGTACAGACATACGGTACAGCTGCCCTCAATACCTACTGGGAACCATCTGGCAATATATACCTATGGCACATAACGGGAGGTGTCAAGTACTGGACTCGCCAACAGACTGCCTACGTATATCCCGATACATACACCGCCTCACACCACATCATAACCCCGTTTGTCAGTGCACGACGCAGTGTGCTCACACGAAGAGGATATTTATGGTCGGCAGAGGCAGGAGGCTCTGCCGCAATGGGCAGCTACAGACAATGGGCAGCCCACGCTGCCATCACATACGAGATGCCCTTAAAAGGCACGTCCATACGACCTGCCATTTCCCTGAGGTACAACCTCCGCCAAGCCACCAATAGCAACACTAAAGGACAAACACGCAATACGCTTATCATCACAGCAGCAGCAACATTTTAAACACAACTTTAAAAAACATAATATGAAAAAAATCTTTACACTCATCTTCGCTTGCATAGCAACGATGACAGTTATGGCACAGAGCGATGGCTCTACAGTATCTAACAGCTGGGGACTTAAAGGTTCGGGTACACAAGGCGACCCTTACCTCATCAGCACAGCAGCCGATTTCGAAGCAATGGCTAAGAATTGCAACGCCAACCACAAAGGAACTGGCGAGTACTTCAAGATGACTAACGACATCGACTTCGGCGGTTCGGCAGAAAACCCCGTTCAGCTGCCCGCAATAGGCAAGGACGGCAACGCCAAAATTACCCAGATAGCCTATGGCTTCGATGGCACTTTCGACGGCTACAACCATACCATCAGAGGCATCTACCACACCGAGAGCGGCAACAATGCCGCCGGCAAGTACAACGCCCTGTTTGGTTGTATCGACAAGAACGGTGTCGTTAGAAACATCGTCTTCGACGAGAACAACCACATCACAAGCTACAACTATGTTGGTACTATTGCCTCGATCAACATGGGCACTATACAGGGATGTGTCAACAATGCCGACATCACTGCTACCAACTTTGCCGCTGGCGGTATATGCGGATTTATGGTCAACGGTTGTGGCACAATAAAAGACTGTGAAAACTACGGTGACGTCAAAGCCATGACCTATGCGTCGGGCATCTGCGGTGGTTCGCAGTCGGGCAAGAGCATCACCACTTACAACTATCTTATAGAAGACTGCCTCAACAGCGGCAAGATGTCTACAACCAATGGCGTAGGATCGGCTGGTATTGCCGGCTCTTACTCGGGTGCCATAAAGAATTGCAACAACAACGGCAATGTAGACGACACCCAGGGTACATCTAAGTCGAAGCTGTACACTGCAGGCATCGTAAGCTGCGCCAGCTTTGCAGTAGACATCGAAGGCTGTTACAACAGAGGCGCGATAAGCGGCGTAAAGAATGTCGGTGGCATCGTTGGCAACGTGATGAAGGGCGACGAGGCTGCCACTGTTATAAAGAATTGTCGCAACGATGGCTCGGTTAGCGGACAAGACATGTACGTTGCCGGCATCGTAGCCAACTCTGCACGTAAAGAGGGAGTGGTGTCTGTAGTATCATGCACCAACAATGGCGAGGTTACATCAACTGGCACTACCGAGTTTATTGGCAACCTTCGCGGCAACACCAACATCGCTCTTGGCGAAGGCAACAGTATTGGTGCCGGTCTTAAGGCGCTGCCTCTCGACCCTGCCAAAGAAACAGGCATCGACAACACGAATGTCAACACCGGCAATACAACCAACGGCGTATTCTTGAGAAACGGACAGATTGTTATCGTCAAGAACAACAAGAAGTACACTATCAGCGGCATTGAGATTGCCGAGTAATAAATAACAGTTGAGACATAAATATCAGTTCCCAACTTTAACACTTAATCTCTTTATATGAAACAAAGACGAATCTTCTCTCTTCTGATGTGCCTGGGCTGCAGTATGGCTATGTCGGCGCAGACGTTGCCTCTCGACAGTTGTATACGCAAAGGTAAGCTCGCCAACGGGCTTACCTACTACATACGCCACAACGACCAAACTCCGGGGCAAGCAGACTTCTACATTGCACAGCGTGTAGGCTCTATACTCGAGCAACCCGAGCAGCGCGGGCTGGCTCACTTCCTTGAGCACATGGCGTTCAACGGCACACGCAACTTTCCTGACGGCAATGGAGGCAAACACTCTGTACGCAACTGGTGCGAACGCAACGGCATCAAGTTCGGGGCCGACCTTAATGCCTACACATCCATCGATCAGACCGTGTACAACATATCCAATGCTCCTGTGAGCAAGGCTGGCGTAACCGACACCTGTCTCACCATACTGCACGACTGGGCAGGCTCACTACTGCTTAAAGACAACGAGATTGACCAAGAACGTGGCGTGATACGAGAAGAGTGGCGCACACGACGTTCGCGCATGGCAGCGCAGCGTATGATGGAGAATGCTATGCCCGTGATATACGCTGGGTCGAAATATGCCGACTGCCTACCAATAGGACACATCGAAGTGGTGGACACATTCCACTACGACACACTGCGCGACTATTACCAAAAGTGGTATCGTCCCGACCTGCAGGGCATCATCGTAGTGGGCGACATCGATGTAGACCAGATAGAAGCCAAGATACGAAAGCTCTTCAGTGACAATCCCATGCCCGTTGGTGCTCCGCAGCGCACATACTATACAGTACCCGACAACAAAGAGATGATAGTGTACACACAGGCCGACAACGAGCAGCCAACACTCAATTTCTCACTCTACATGAAGCACGATGCCGAGCAACGCCAGTCGAGAGCCACACGCGAGGCATTCCTCAGCAGCTACAAGTCACGACTCGCCATGTTCATACTGCGCCAGCGTCTGGCAAAGCTGTCACACGAGGCACAACCCCGAGTGATGTCGGCAAACTGTCGCGTAGGCAACTTCTACGTCACCACCGAAAAGGATGCTTTCGCCCTCAACCTCGGACTCATGCCCAACAATCCGCAGGTTGGCATAGATGCTGCCATCGAGATAGTGGAGAAGGCAAGACGCTACGGCTTTACCGCCGCCGAGCTTGAGCATGCCAAGGTGCAGCACACCGTAAGCATCGAACACCGTTTGGACAACAAAAACAAGACACGCAATGCCGAATATGCAAAGAATATTGTGTCCAACTTCTGCAACAACGAGCCTTGCATGAACATCGAATACGAGGCTGCACTGGAGGCAGAATTCTCAGCTACCGTTACACTCGACGACATCAACAAAACGATGGCGGAGATAGTGGACAACCAAAATCAAGTGTGCATCGTCTTCGGACCCACCAAGTACGACGGCAAGCCATACACCATGCCCACATCCGACCAGCTCAAGACGTGGATAGAAAGCGCGCAACAGCGTGAATACACCAACGACAACACAGCGCAGCAGGTAGACCCCGTATTCATGAAGAAGCTGCCCAAAAAGGGTAAGCTACTCTCAAAGCGAGCAACCGACAATGGTTACACCGAATACGTCCTTTCGAACGGCATAAAGGTAAGTGCCAGACAGTCAGACATCGAACCCAACCGCCTAACCATCAACATGTTCCGTCTTGGCGGCCGCTCGTTATATCCCGACACAGATGCCCCTACACTACAATTCCTTAACAGCGTAGTTAAAGAGAGCGGAGCAGCTGACTTCGATTTTCTCACTCTCGAGAAGAAGCGCCGTGGCAAGGCACTGCGTGTAGTTCCATACATCGATGCCGAGGAAGAGGGCGTAAAGGGTGTATGTGTAGCCTCCGACCTTAAGACATGGTTACAGATAATGTATCTCTATCTCACCAATCCACGCAAGGACAAGGCGATATTTCAGAATATGATAACCAAACAGCAGTCAATGCTGCGAAATCGCAACGCAAGCCCTAATGTCACCTATAACGACTCGCTGCGCGTAGCCGTGTACGGTAAACGCAAGCGCACTCAACCGCTCACGGCGGAACGTATGAACGAGGTAAACTTCGACCGCATCTACCAGATTTACAATGAGCGTTTCAGTAATCTTGCAGGAATGCACCTCATCGTTACTGGCGACATACGTCAGGACGATTTCGACGATTTACTCTGCCAATACGTGGCAAGCCTACCAGGAAAGCGCAATAGCAACAACGACTGCAAGCCAGGACAATACACACTCAACATACAGAAGGGACAGGTGACAAAGGTGTTCCACAAACAGATGATAACACCCTCGGCACAGACCAACATCGTATACTCAGCCCCAATAGCCTATACCGCCGACACCGACCTCAAGCTCGATGTGTTGTCGCAGATAATGCGCGGTGTGTACACCGAAAAGGTGCGCGAGGAACGTGGCGGCACATACGGAGTGAGCGTAGATGGCCAGTTCTGGAAATATCCTACAGACGGATGTTCCATGACCGTAAGTTTTCGTTGCGACCCCGACAAATACGACGAACTGTTGCCACTCATCGACCTCAATCTGCAGCGCATGGCCACCGAAGGTCCCACCATCGAGCAACTGCAGAAGGTGAAGGAGTTTGAGCGCAAGAACTATCAACGTGCCGTGCTCACCAACGGATGGTGGGAATACGTGCGCTACCACCAGCTGCGAGAAGGTATCGACTTCAACCGCAACTATCTGCAGAAGGTAGAGAGTCTCACCACCGATGACATACGCCAATTCTGCCAACAGCTCACAGCCCCGGGCAATCGCATTCAGGTAACAATGAAATAATTGAATTCATAAAAAACGACAAACATTATGCTTTCAACACATAAGTGTATAAAACGAGGAGCGGCTACATTATTGCTGCTCCTCGCAGCCTCAAACATCCACTCTGACAACGTAATAACACGCCATACCGATGGCACCACTATCGTGCGCACCACCACTATATGCAACGCCCGCGGATATCGTAAGTCCACGCCCGTAGAAGTACACTTCAAGAACGGCAAGGTGCAGAAAGTGGTAGCAATGAAAAACGAAGAAACTGTACCCTACTTTGCCCGTGTAAAGCAGTTTCTGCTGCCGCTATACAATAACCTCAAAATCTCAAAGGCAAAGAAGCTAACCCAACGCACCGATATAGACGGATGCACCGGAGCTACATTCAGCACAAAGGCTGTACAAAAAAACATAAAGGCAGCTATAGATTATTACGAGAAACAGAAGCGGTAGCTAATACATGTAACTTAAGCAAGCAACAAATAAAAAACCGTCCAGCATCACTGCTCGACGGTTTTAAACTCTTTTCTTGATTTATCAAACAATTACAAACTGCTTCTTATTTATTCATTTACATTACTGGCTTTACTAATACTAATTTGTATTAATAACTAAATGTTATCACAACATTACACTGCAAAAGTACAAACTTTTGAGAAACTTGCGATTGCAATCAGTAAAAGGTATGTGTCATTGTGTAAAAATCCTCGATTTCAACGACTTTTTAACCGTTTGACATGCTATTTTTACCGTTTGACGCACGAAACTCTATCGGACTCTTGCCCTCACGCTGCTGGAATGCACGGCGGAAAGTGGACAAAGAATTGAAGCCCGACTTCGTGGCGATGGTGTCAAGAGTGTCATCGGTGGAGTGAAGAAGCAGCTTAGCATGATGTATGCGATAATCGTTGACAAAGTCGTAGAACGTGGTGTCGCAACACTGGTTGATGTATTGCGATAGGTATGTGCGATTGGTGCCAAGAAGAGCAGCCAACTCCGTGAGTCGCAAACGCGGATTGAGGTACACATGGTCGCGCTCAAAGAGCAGGTGCATACGCTCAGCGAAGGCAGCTTCCTGCTGCACGCTCTGCTCGTCAGTGGGGGTACCCGACAAGTCTGTATCTGTATCGATGTCGGTCTCCAGCGAGGTAGCAACGGATGCCAAAGCCTCATCCTCTGCCTCTGAAGGTGCTACTACCGATTGGGAGTCGGCAGACTCGTACGCCTTAACAATGCCTATGACGCGAGCCTGACGATAGAAGAAGAAGCAAGCTACCGCCCACACCACGAGCGAACCAATAAGGTAGATGGCATCATTCTCGCAACTGGGGTTTACGCTGTCGTATATCCACAGCAAAAGAATGCAGAAGAACAACACGATAATGCCGCGCAACCAGTTGAAGTTGATGTATTTCTCGTAGGAGAACTCCTCCATCAACGCACGCTCGAAGCGGGGCACTTCGCATAGCGACCAACTCAAGAATACAACGCCATAAACAAACGAGGAGATGTGTATCACGTCGAACACTAACGGCTCGGGATAAGCTAACGACACGGTCATAAGCACTAAGAACGGGAGATACAACAACGACGCACGCCACCAGTTGAGCCATCCAGGGCGACATGCTTCGATAAGAACGATGGCATAGAGCGGCATAGTGAACAGGTCTATGCTCGAAGAGAACAACGATTCGAGTGCACTGTCATAACAGCCATCTCCTATAAGCGCAAGGTTCTTAGCGTATTGTGCTGCGGTGACGAGCATAAGTGTGCTGACATAGATGTTCAGCGAAGCGCGACGCTTGTAACTGAACAACAACGCCATCATTAAATGGAACATAATGCTCGCTCCATATAAGAAGTATAACAAGTTGTAACTGGTCATAATTCTTGCTTATAAATCTTTTTTGTTTGTAAATGAATTGTATAAATCGCTACTGCGTGTGACTAAAAAGCTCACAATCTATGCTTTTCTGTTGTTTTGACAATGCAAAGTTAGGAATAAAATACTTGCAACGCAAACATTATCTGTAGTTTTTGTTGGTATTTAGGAGGGTATAGCATCCCTGCCATAGGCTCCTACGATGAGAAATATACGCAAAGAGGGCATGGTTTCTCGCCATGCCCTCTTATATTTTTGACCTTGGTTGGTGCACCTTAGGGGGTGCAGTTGTCCCAACTGCACCAACAGAATTGTTGGGATGCTGCTTGGTTGGTGCACTTGAGACAAGTGCACCCCCTGAAAGCACCCCCTGAAAGATTACTTAACGAGTACCTTCTTAACCTTGCCGTCAGCAGAGCGAACGATGTTCAGACCCTTCTGGAGCTTAGACAGCTTAACGCCGTCAACCGTGAAGAGTGTTGCTGCACCCTCTGCCACTGTTGTAGCGTTGATGCCTGTTTCTGGAGCTTTCTCACCGAATACCAAGTTAGCCTCATTACCCATGATGCTGATGTTAAACTTGAAGTTGAGCTTCTCAATAGCATCCTTAGTCTCGTTGAGCTTGCATGTGCCCTCGAAACCTGTAAACGCGGTCTTGGTGCCTTCAGCAAGTTTGAACACGAAACCATAAGCAGGGTTCACGTTAGACCATGTGCCCTCGGTATCAGTAGTGGTGAGTGTGAGTACGTGTGTATCTGCGTCCTCAGCAACGGTAATATTCTCGATAGTATAGTCGCCTAAGATGGTTGAGCCAGCCTCAAGAGTCTTCCACACGAGCTTATACTTGCCTTCCTCGTACTGCACGAATTCAACTGTCTTTGCGTCGTAGTTGGTTGTTGTGCCATTGTAAACAGCGTTAGCAACGTCGGTAGTAGAGAGAGTAACTGGTGAGAATGTCTCTGCCTTCTCGGTTACGAGCTCCACTGACTTATAGGTAGCGTAACCTGGGGTGCCGCATCCAGCACCGAAGTAGAGTTGATTATCACCCTCGCCGTAGAGGTTTGACATTTCAGCAGCAGGGAACACAAGGTCACCATTGATGCTGATACCCGTCTTGTCCATAACTATAGTTACGGTAGAAGGATCGGTAACCTCCTTATAGTAACTTGTTGCGCCTGCATCACCCTGGTAGCGATACTGAACAGCGAACTTCTGATGATAGAGTTCCATTGCTGTGCCTGTCCATACTTGTGCGTTCTTTGTATAGAAGAGGTGCACTGTGCTTCCACCGTTCTTCTGTTCCCAGTTTGCAACGTCTGTTTCGTTGTTAGAAACAGAGAAAACACGCTCGTTCTCTGTGTCACTACAAGTGGTCATATCCAAAACTGCTACAAGTTTTTGGGTATCCCAGTTCACTGTAACTGCCTTTGGAGAGAGGACATTACCAGCAAGGGCATAGTTATCCTCTACAAGTTTCTCGCTGGTGGTCTCAGCAAACGCTGTTGCTGTCATCACCAACATTGCAATAAGAGATAAAATTTTCTTCATAAGAAATCTGTTTTTGTTAGTTGTTAAATGTTAGTTATTTAATTGTATTGCTTTCAATATGTATAGGATATACGCTATTTACGCACGGTTTTGTTTCAAATCTATTGATTATAAGCTATATAAATCTTCGACTGCAAAGTTAAAAATAAAATTTGTGTGACGCAAATTATTTATAGTCTTTGTTGGTATTTAGGAGGGTATGGCATCCCTGCTATACCCACGCGGCCCTCTTGCTTATCCTCCCACGGAAGCCACAGAACTCGCAGAAGTTTCTGGCGGAGAAGAGCCTCCCACAGATGCACACGGATGAGCACAGATTAGGAGTTCCAGCGGGTGGCGTGGGTATGGCAGGATGCCATACCCTCCTACAAAAACTCCCACAGATTGCATTGCCACGCAACACCAACAATATTGCCACGCAACACCAACAATATTGCCACGCTACAACAACAAGATTGCCACGCTACAACAACAAGATTGCCACGCTACAACAACAAGATTGCCACGCTACGATAAAACACCGTAAACGAACAAGCAATCAAGAAACGAACAAACAATCAAGAAACGAACGAACCCCTACCCTACATATTAGCAGAGAGACGGATGGAAAATGAGCTGGAAGATGCGCTGGGAGATAGGCTGGAAGATAACCCCTATTGGTCAGGTATCTTCCAGCCATTACTTCACTGATACGCAGGAGGTTATGCGCTGGCTGGAAGATATGGTAGATATTTTCATCTACTCGATTTTATTTATAGCTTTGTAGCACCATACACAACCCATCCTATCCAGTTCTCGGGAGTCACCACAGCCTATTCACTCACATCATACGCTGTTAGTAACGAAGAAGAAAATTGAGTATTGGCACGACATGAATTCCACTTCATCGCAAAACAATGCTAACCATAGGAGGGTATGGCATCCCTGCCATACCCACGCTGCCACTAAACTATCTTCACACAGAACGAAGAACGAAGAAGTTATTGGCAGAGAAGAAAAATCTGTGAGCATCTGCGAAATCCGTGGGAGGCTCTTCTCCGCCAGAAGATTCTGTGAATTCGGTGAATTCCGTGGGAGGATTGTAATGTTGGTGCAGCGTTTGCTTGGTTGGTGCAGCGGAGACCGCTGCACCCCCTAAGAGGGTGGCGTGGGTATGGCAGGATGCCATACCCTCCTACGATGTGTCTGTGGGAGGGGAGCAACGAAAAGAGGGCATGGCGGAATGCCATGCCCTCTTATGAGTGTTTTCAGTGGGTACACCGTTTGCTTGGTGCACCGTTTGCTTGGTTGGTGCACTTGAGACAAGTGCACCCCCTGAAAGATTACTTAACGAGTACCTTCTTAACCTTGCCGTCAGCGGTGCGAACGATGTTCAGACCCTTCTGGAGCTTGTTAAGCTTAACGCCGTCAATAGTGAAGAGCTGTGTCTCACCATTAGCAGCCTCACCGTTGATTGTGCTGATGCCGTCAACAACCGGCTCTACAACCTTAAGAGTTGCATCCCAAACACCACCACCGTCTTCGAGGATAGTGCTTGAACCACCAGGGAGGATGCAGTTCAAATCGAACTTGAAGCGGATACGATATTCGCCAGCCTTAGCAGGAGCCTTGAACGAAGGTGCAGCATAAGTATTGCGAGCATCTCCTGTAAGTTCATCACCTACTGAGTTGTAACCAGATGCATCGTTCTTTGGGTTAGAGTCGAGAGAGTAGAAGCTGAATGCTACCAAATCGGTGCCAGTCTGATCCCACTGTCCCTCCTTATAAGAGAAGTCGCCGTCGTTGTCGAAGTCGATGTAAACGAAGCTATGCATCCATTCGCCTGTATAATCGAACGAAGCTGTCAATTCGCTGCCAGCCTCAACCGTGAACGGCTCGTCTGCTGTATGATCCTCGTAAGCAGCCTTTGAAGTCTTAACGCTCTTTGTCTGCTTTTCCTTGCCTGCCTGCTGGAGAGAGAAGCTGTTGAGCATACGTCCATGAGCACTTGTATTGAGAGCGTCCTTGTCGAAGTTGATAGCGTAGTCGTCCTTCGGCTCCTCTGTTGAGAACTCAGTGCCGTAAACGAGAGTGTAATCGAAAGACATGCCGAACGAAACGATCTTAACAGCACCAGAAGCGTTCAGATAAGCCTTGTCGTTATTGAACATAACCTTGAGGTTGCCCTTTTTAGAGTCAACCAATTCCTGATCAGTATCTGTGAATGTAACCTCTGGATTCGCAACCTCGATAGTTGTGATACCGTTCTCTGTCTTACCTGCGACATTCTTGAAGCTGATAGTACCTACGTTCACAGAGAGAACGTTTACAGAATTGAGGTTAGCGAGGATAACGTTGTAGCGGTCGTTGCCGAGCGACTCGATTGTGAGCTTCTCAGGATCGTTTGTGCCGATAGTACCCCTGAATGTGTAGTTGAGCTTGTCGCTGAAGATCTTTGTCTCAACTACTGATGGCGGATCTGGTGTCTCTGCCTTCTCGCCGTAAACGAACTGACCGTTCTCTGTTGTGAACTTGCAAACGAAGTTCTCGAAGCCGTTCTCGCCAACCTTTACAGAAGCAGAGAAGTCGGTGAAGCCGAGTTCTGTCTCGTCAGCGTCGTTCCAGAAGCCGCTTGTGTCAGATGTAGTGAAGGTAATGTTACCATCTTCGTCCTTTGTCGGCTTGAGGTTGAGGTTTTCGATCGTGAAGTCTTCGGTCTTAGTGCCTAAAGTGAGTTTCTTAAACTTAACCATATAAACGTCTTCCATGTACTCTGTGAGCACTGCCTGAGCGTCCTCGAAGTTAGTAACCTCATCACCAGCCTTAACATAAGCGTTGCTTGTGAAGTTGTAAATGTTCGGAACGTAAACATCATCACTGAACTCGTAGCTGATCATGTCGCCGTTGCCGACAAGGATAGTGAGCTTAACAGATGCAGAACCCTTGCTGTCTGCATCAGCAGCAGGTGTTGCGTCAATCATACCACCCTTAATAGACATAGACTTGCCATCGTATGGTGAGCCAGGAGCACTAATTGTAATGTTGCTTGTAGGAACATCAATCTCAAGTTTTCCCTCTTTTTCTGTGGCCGTAAGACCTGCGATAACGATATCGCCAAGAGATACACGGTCTTCGCCTACTACTACGTCCTTGAGAGTAGCTGTGTATGTGCCGTCAAGTTCCTTAACGAGCTGAAGTTTTGCGCCCTTAACATACTGGTGGAAATCAAGGTAATCGCCCTCTGCAATTTCTTTCCAGTAAACAGTCTCTACATTGTTTGTAAACTCGTATGTAGCGGTCTCACCAGGTGTTGAGCCACCCTCTGTTACGAGCTCTACAGACTTGTAGGTAGCGTACGGATGCTCGCCACGCAAAGAACCAAAGTAGAGCTGGTTAGCACCCTCCTTGTAGAGGTTCGGCATAAGAGAAGCCTCGAACACGAGTGTGCCATCAATAGTGACGCCATTCTTGTCCATTACGATTGTGCAGTTAGAAATGTCCTTCACCTCGTAGATACGTTCGGTAGCACCGCTATCGCCTTTATAGCGATACTGTACGAAAAACTTATGAACATCAGTAATTGTAGAACCCCAGGAAGTAAAGTTCTGTCTGTAGAAGAAGTGGAGTGTGCTTCCGCTTTCCTGATCCCAGTTTGCGATATCCGCACTGTTGGTAGAGATAGCGAAGATCTGCTCGTTGGTGCCGGTAAGACAGTTTGTCAAATCTACATTCGCTACAATCTTCTGGGTAGCCCAGTCGACTGTGATTGCTTTAGGTGTGATGGTACCGCCGTTAGGCTGAGTGCCGTCGGGAATAATTTTCTCGCTTGTGGTCGCAGCAAACGCTGTCAACGTCACCACCAACAATGCGATAAGAGATAAAATTTTCTTCATAATAAATCTGGTTTGTTGGTTATTAATGTTAGTAAATTGTATTATTAGCTTTTAAGGGGGTGATGCACCTACAGAGTTGTTAGGCTACTGCTTGGTTGGTGCACTTGAGACAAGTGCACCCCCTGAGGTTACTTCACGAGCAGCTTCTTTACCTTGCCGTTGGCTGTGCGCACGATGTTGATGCCACGCTGGAGGTGCTGTATGCGTACTCCACCGAGGTTGTATATCTCGACGTAGGTGTTGTCGTCGGCAGTGGTTAGGTTGTTGATGGCAGTGTCGATTTGCTTGCCGAACACCACGCTCACGTCCGAACCCATTGTCATAAAGTTGAGTTCTGCTACGAACTTCGACTTATCGGCAGAGAGTGTGCCGTAAAATGAAGTGAGTGTAGACTTGCTTCCCTCGGTTACGCCTCCGATGGCAGCTGTAGAAGTAACGTTTACCCATTTGCCCTCGGTGGCCGAAGTGGCAAAGGTTGTAACGCCAGTTTCTGCATCAACCGTAGACATAACGCCATCAATTTCAAAGTCGCCAAACGTCTTGTATGCCATGGGGGCGAGTTTCTTAAATGTCACCTTGTATCTACTGCCACCCACTCGCTTCAACTCCACTTCCTTCTGAGTGTAGTCGGTAGTTCTGCCTGCTCCACTTGTAACATGCAGATCGTCGGTAAACACCTGACCAAATGTGCAGAGCGTGGTCATCAGGAAGAGCACTATAGAAAGAACTTTTTTCATATTATCTTTAGTTTAGATTGCTCAAATATAGCAATATTATTGCAAACGGGGTGCATTAAAACAAGTTTTAACATCATCAAAACTCATTTTAACACACCCCGTATAGTTGTTTGTTGTATCGTGTCTATATTACTTCAACACCTTAACAGTCTTGCCGTCAGCGGTGCGAACGATGTTCAGACCCTTCTGCAAGCCGTTCTGGCGTGCGCCAGTAGCGTTGAACACAGCCGCCGGAGCGGTCTTGCCTGCTACTACGCCGTTGATAGCTGTCTCCGACTTCTTGCCAAATACGCAGTCAACCTTAAGCGTTTCTTCACCCATTGGAACAGAGAGTGAAATCTCAGCATAGAGCTTACCACCTTCTACTACAGAGTGGAGTGTAAGAGGAATTTGGTGTCCGAGAGCTTCCGCAAGCGTTGTGTTGCTCGGCAACTTTGCAGTGCCATCAAAGTCGTAAGTGGTAGCGTCGCCATTCTTTACGCCCTTGATACCCTCAACTATTACATCGCCCACCGCAAAGACTCCGAAAGTGAAGTCCTTGAGCATGAATGTAGTTGTACCATCAGCCTGATGCTCAAGCTCAACTGTTGTAGGAACAGGATCCTGTGGAGCACCGTTGAGCGAGATTGCGAGATCGTCAGTGAACTGTTCTTTTGTCTGAGCGTTAGCTGTTGTCGCCATGAATGCTGTCGCAGCAACGGCGAGTGTCATAAAAAACTTCTTCATTTTTTTATTTATTAATTAATAGCAATTTACTTCTTCAAAACCTTCAGTGTTCTGCCGTCAGCTGTGCGCACGATGTTCACGCCGCGCTGGAGAGATGTAACCTTCGCACCAGTGAGTGTGTAGATGTGCTTAACGGTGCCGTCGGCAGCTACTACTGTGTTTACAGAAGTTGCTGTCGGGTCGTAGTTGAATGTGTAAGCAACCGACTCGCCCCAGTTGTCGATAACGAACTTACCAGTGCAGCTTGTCACCTTCTTATCTGCGTCGAAGCCTACGATAAACTCGAGATCGGTGTAGTCGACCTCTGTGTAAGACGGGTGTGCAGCTGTTGTCTTAGCCACGCCTTTCTTGCTTGCAAACTTAGCCTCGCTGTCGTTGCCTGTGCGCTGAACGCCTTCGAACGAAACGGTGTTGAGACCGATGCCGTTAGGAATAGCTACGTTAGAGAACGAGAGTGTATATACGTTTTCTGCTGTCTCTGTGAATGTGAGTGTATTCACTACGTTATTAGTGAAATCGCCGTCGTCTGTTACTGTGTAACCAACGAGGCCACCTTCTACCGAGAACGGATCAGCAGGAACGAACGGCTCCTGATAGTTGAACCATGCTGTGAGCTTGAACGAAGGCTCGCTCTCGTCTGTGAACACGATTGTAGCATAGAGGTCACCACCTTCGTCAATACGTGCCTCAACCTTAGCCTTGAGGTTTACGTAAGTGTCGTAGAAGTTAGGAAGAGTTTTGATCTCTGGCTCTACAACGCCAGTGTATGTCACTTCGCCGTCAACAGTCTTCTTCTCAAGACCCTTCAAGAGTACGTCTGACATAACGCCCTTCTCGGTGTCGATGTGCGCAATCTCGATGCTGTGCGTTTTGTCGCTCCACTCGCAAACCTTTGCCACTACGCCTGGATACTTAACAACGCCAGACTGGCCACCCTGGAACTCAGAAGCCACGTCTGCTGTGAACTGCTCTGTAGCGGTGATTGTCGGCTTGTCGTCGCCACCGGTGCCGCCACCTCCACCGCTGCTTGTGCGTGTGCCTTCAAACACTACGTTTCTGTACTCCTTGGTTGTGTTAACCTGGAAGTATCTGAATGTGATGTAGATCTTCTCGTCGTCGATAGTTGACTTGCCGAGAGCGTCAGACAACTCGAAATAGTATTTTGTAGCTGCGCCGAGGTTGCCGCCTTCGTTAGAGAAGGTGAAGCTGTTGCCGCCTGCACACTTATAGTTCTCGATTCCGGCGAATGTACACTTTCCGAAGTCGTCGTTGCCGAAGATTACGCTCTCGAACACGAGTGTGTACTTGCCGCCCTCGCCCTGAGTTACGGCTACAGTTGTTTCACAATCACTAAACTCGTTCAACCTAGAGTAGAATTTTCCTTTGTAATACTGCTGTGCAGACACACAAAGTGTAGTCATCAAAAGGACTAAAAGAGTAAAGATTTTCTTCATAAGCTTGTAATTTTAAAAGGTTTAATTAATTCTTGTTGTTATGGTGTTATGGTGAGATGGTGAGATGGTGAGATGGTGAGATGGTGAGATGGTGAGGTGGTGGGATGGTGAGATTTGCCATTAAGCTGTAAACTAATGTCAACATCTCAACATTACAACATTACAACATCAACATCTCAACATCTCAACTCATTTAAGTTTGTACATCACACCGAGCGTAGCGTACACGGGGTACATGGTCTGCTCGATGGTCTTGAACTCCTTGCGGAACACTCCCGACATACCCCACTGCACGTCGGCATAAGCGCCGAAGCGATGCGAGAAGTACCAGTCGGCACCGAAGTCGAAGCCGAAGTGCCAGTGGCGCATATCGCTTGAGAAGTCGTAGTCGCCACGCTCACCCTCGTTGTGTCCGAGCTCCACCTTCTGTCCGGTTGGGTCGCCCTCGCGCAGATAGCCATCGTAGGCGTAACCCGAGAAGTCGTTGTTGAGCGCGTAAGAGAAGTAAGGTCCGAACTTCAAGCGCACGGCATCCGACACATTGAACGTAGCCTGCAGAGGCAGCGTTACGACGAGTTGTGATGTCTTCGTAACGACATTGCCGGTGAAGAGTCCGCTGAGCGACTCGCCGCCCTGACGCATCTCCATTGAGTAGCTCTTCACGCGAGCGTCGGTCTCCATCGCCTTTGTCTGGAAGTGGAAGCCTGCCATCATGCCCCACTTCTTGGTGAGAGGCTTGTAGGCATCGAGCGCGAGAGTGAAGCTTGGCCTCGGCTTATAGCTATCGAGACCACGTATAGAGGCAGGCATACCCATCGGCATTGTGCCACCGATGTTGTAGCCGAGACGTGCCTGATAGTTCAGATTGTCGAATATTCCGAATGCTGACGCACTGTGCGCGCCGAAGAGCAGCGCAAGGGCTGCAGCTATTATTGTTTTCTTCATTTTGCTTGTTTTCTTACTTCTTGTATGCAATGCTTACCTTGTCGATGAGCAGTGTGCTACCCACAGCGCCCTCGAAGGCTGCGCCCTCGATGCTTGAGGTGAATACGACCGCCATACTATAGCCCTTGTTGGCAAGGATGGCAGCGTCGAGTTCGCGAATATAGTTGAAGTCGACTGCGAACTTTTTCCATCCGCCCTCGGTCTTCACCACGTTGGGCACTCGTGCCAATGCTACTATCTGCGGCGAGGTGAGCACGTTGTCGCCCGTGAGATAGAACGCTTTGCCTTCGCTGTCGACGTTGCGGAACACTACGGCGTAGATGTCGCCTTTGTCGATGCGTCCTTCTACCACCTTGGCGTTCTTGTCCTTGAACGTTGCACCCGGTGTGTACTGGTAGTAGCCGGAGAGAGTCACGGGGCGGTAGTTGATCTGGTTGTACGATCCGTCGCCGAAGTGTGTAGCCATAAGCGGTTCCTTGGTAGCCGACTTCGAGTCGAACACACCGGTGAAGAGGTTGCCGGCAGCGATGCGCATGTTCACAATGACGCCGAACGGTCCGGTATCGCACGTCTCAAGCTTCACGGCAGCTCCGTCGTAGCCCTCAGCGAGAGGTGTTGTCGGATACTGGTCGGGCTTTGCAGAACCTCTGGCTATACTAAAACCTGGGTTGCCGGTCGCCCAGTTGTATCCATTCTCGTAGTCGCTCCACATATAGAACTTTGATGTAGCAGGGTCGAGCGAGTAGTTCTCGAAGTTGTAGTGTATGTATGCAAGCTGATCTTCTGGCTGATCGGGGTTTTGGTTAGCCTCTTCAGCCTTGATAAACACACGATATGTACGACTGTACTGACCATCTTCTGACGTTACGACGTATGTCACGGGGCCGTTAGCGAAGTTCTGCGCCGAGCCACTTTCGGGAGAGACTGTCGCTCCAGGGGTTGTCTTGAAGTAGACCGGCAGTGCGGTAACATCACTGTTTGGGCGCAGGTCGGGGAAGATAAGGTCGGTCTTTGTCGACTCGATGCCCAATAGTTCGGCGTTTGACTGCTGAAAGAACACCTCGTCGGGGTTCTCTACCTGGATGCGTGCTTCAACGATATCGCACTCGTTGTTGGGTGCTTCGTCCTTAAAGCATGATGTGAGCGTTGTGGCGAACGCCACGATAGCGATAAGTGAGAATGGTTTTACCATTAATATTCGTTTTTGTTTATTACTCATAAGCCCATATCTAACTGAATTCAAGAGGGCTATAGTCGGCACAAAGTTCGGTAAAAAAAGCGACAAGCGCAAGAAAATACTTGCTTTTTTAACAATGCGCCTTAAAAAATGGTAATTTCTCGAACCTTTTGACAACAACAAAACCCATTAACACCATTTGTTTGTAAAAGAATGAGTAACTTTGCAGTTCGAATTTTATCAGGTAACGAATAATTAATCAGAGACACTATGCTTGGATTACCCAAAGATCCGATGATGCTGCTGAGCGTCATCAACACGCACTTGCGCGACACTTACCCCTCTTTAGACGCTTTATGCGACGACCTAAACGTGGAAAAACAACAGATAATCAGTCAACTTGCAGCAATCGGATATGAATATAATGAAGAGCAGAACAAATTCTGGTAACAGCACCATAAGCATGAGCCAGCACTACCGCACACTGCTCTCCATCGGCATACCCATTATGATTGGTCAGATGGGCATGATTGTCCTTAGCTTTGCGGACACAATGATGGTGGGACACCACAGCACTACGGAGCTTGGTGCGGCATCGTTCGTGAACAACATCATCAACCTTGCCATCATCACCGGCACGGGTTTCTCTTACGGACTGACGCCAGTGGTGGGTGCGCTGTTCGGTCGTGGCGAGCAGGCTGAAGCAGGTCAGGCATTGCGCTGCTCACTGCTTACCAACACGCTGGCAGCGGTGGCTATGATGACGGTGCTCTTGGTGCTCTACTTCAACCTCGGCAATCTCGGACAGCCCGTAGAACTCTTGGGCTATATGCGCCCCTACTACATGGTGCTATTCGCGTCGCTGCCGTTCGTGATGCTGTTCAACGCCTTCAAGCAGTTCACCGACAGCATCACGCTGACGCGCACATCGATGTGGATTCTGCTCTCGGGCAACCTGCTGAACATCCTCGGCAACTACATCTTTATATATGGCAAGATGGGCGCACCAGAGATGGGCGTTGTGGGTGCCGGCGTGTCGACGCTGCTCTCGCGCATCATCATGGTGGTGATTTTCATCGTTGTCTTCATGCGCTCACGTCGCTTTGCTGCGTACCGCGAGGGTTTCTTCAAGCTCGGTTGGTCGCGTCCGCTGCTGCGCCGCCTCAACTCGTTAGGCACCCCGATTGCGCTGGAGATGGGCATGGAGACGGCATCGTTCTCGCTCTCCATCATCATGGTGGGCTGGCTCGGCACCATTGCCTTGGCATCGCACCAGGTGATGACAACCATCTCGCAGTTCACGTTCATGGTCTACTACGGACTCGGGGCTGCGGTGGCTGTACGCACAAGCTACTTCCACGGTCAGCGCGACGTGCAGAACGTGCGCCACACGGTGACGGCGGGTCTGCACCTGATGGTGATGCTCGAGGTGGTGCTTGGCGGCACCATCTTCCTGCTGCGCAACCACATAGGTGCGTGGTTCACCGACAGCACGGAGGTGTCGTCGACTGTGCTCACGCTGCTCCTGCCGTTCTTCATCTATCAGTTTGGCGACGGTATGCAGATCAACTACGCCAATGCGCTGCGCGGCATCGCCGATGTGAAGCCACTGATGCTCATTGCGTTCGTCGCCTTCTTCGTCATCTCGCTACCCGTGGGCTACCTCTGCGGCTTCGTGTTGGGCTACGGACTGATGGGCGTGTGGATGGCATTCCCGTTCGGACTGACATCGGCGGGCGTAATGATGTGGTGGAGGTTCAGAAAGTACAAATAGGGGATGCAGCAGTTTCTGTTGCACAAATAGGGGGTGCGGTGGTCTCCACTGCACCAACCAAGCAAGAAGTGCACCAATAGCTTGGTTGGTGTAGCAGAGACTGCTGCACCCCCTAACAAAAAGCCTCGCAAGTGAAAACTTGCGAGGCTTTTAAAATGGCGCTTCAAGATGGACTTGAACCAACGACCCCCTGATTAACAGTCAGGTGCTCTAACCAACTGAGCTAT
>ERZ791760.194-NODE-194-length-36604-cov-3.936578_pt1 | contig 36604 bp, 30 predicted proteins | sample MGYA00509950_ERZ791760 | MGnify/ENA primary metagenome ERZ791760 (study PRJEB30046, sample SAMN00792002) | human gut metagenome | study: EMG produced TPA metagenomics assembly of the A metagenome-wide association study of gut microbiota in type 2... | reverse complement strand
TATGCTTTTCCGCAAGCTCAATATATCCGAACCTGACCAGCTTTCCCTTAAAATGACACCCACCATCCAGTGCGCCCACAAGCTGCGACACACTCACATCATTTTGTGTATCTGTATTATATTGTGTATCTGCTTTGTTTTGTTCATCAGCCTTGTTTTGCTCATCTGTATCATCACAGATATTATGTATATATGTGTGAAGATACATAAATCCTCCACACTCGGCAACCGTCGGCATTCCGGCTCTAAAAGCTTTTTTTATGGCATTCAGCATAGATACGTTTTTACTCAGTTCCCTTGCATACAGCTCCGGATAACCGCCTCCAAGCAGCATTGCATCACAATTCTCTGGAAGGCTGGTATCGTGCAGTGGCGAAAAATACTGTAATTTTGCACCGCATTTTTCGAGCATTCTTAGGTTATCTTCATAGTAAAAGCAAAATGCTTCGTCCATGGAAACAGCTATGTTTACGGTATTATTTTGTTCTTGAAGCCTCATATGCTCTGCATTTTTTAAGGTTTGACGCTTATCTTTATCTGCACTTTCGCTGTCACCGATTTCATCTGCCGCTTCTGCTATATCTATAAACAAATCCATATCTATTGTCTTTTTTAGCCTGTCGGCAGATTTATTGAGCTGTTTTTTTATATCTGAAAGCTCGTCCGGCATGACAAGCCCCAGATGTCTGCTTGAAAGCCCGATATCCTTCTGTTCCGGAAAATACCCGACTACTTTTACGGAAAGCTCTTTCTCTATCAGAGGCTTTATGATGTCATAATAGCCCTTCGACATCCGATTGAGCAGCACGCCCTTAATCAAGTGATGCGTATCATACTGCAAAAAACCGGCTATAAGAGCAAGCACTGACTTTCCCATTCCCTTTGCGTCCACCACGAGTATTATCGGAGTCTGCGTCACCTTTGCCAGATGGTATGACGAACCCTGCTCATATATTCCGCCAAGCCCGTCATATAATCCCATCACGCCCTCAAGCACCGCAAAATCACCATCGGCTCTTTCATCTAAGAAAAGTTGCACTGTTGTCTTTTCGTCCGTAAAAAACGTATCGAGATTTTTGGATGATACGCCAAGCACCTTTTTGTGAAACATCGGGTCAATATAATCCGGTCCGCACTTATATGACAATACGTTTTTTCCGCTATCCTTTAATAGCTGCAGTAAAGCGCAGGTTATCATTGTTTTTCCACTGCCGCTTTTGGGTGCGGCTATCATAAAACGATTTATTTTCATGTGTTCATCCTTTATTTCATCATATACCTTAAAAATATCAGCCTTTAATGCTTTATTTTCGATATTTTAATATAGAGGTGCAACATAAAAAGCTCCTGTTAAAATTCAAACGAACATATCCACACCGGATTTTCCGCCTGCATCAGATGGTAATGTCCTATCTGCCTTGAGCGGCTGACCTGCAGCTGCACGATATCCTCATTTTTCACATCATATGCCGACAATATTTCCTTTATCTCACAAATTGTTTCCATGGAAATTGCATTTATCACTATACGGATATGTGGATTTTTTGCTTTAAGAGCCTCTATTATCTCCTTTAGATTGCCACTGCTGCCTCCGATAAATGCGTGTGTCGGCACCGGAAGAGTGTCCATTCCGTTAGGAGCCTTTGCATTTATAACATGGATATTTTCAAGTCCATGCTTTTCTTTATTTTGCGTGATAAGCTGCACGGCATTTTCCTTCTGCTCGATGGCATAGACCTCCATATCATCGGAAAGTGATGCGGCCTCTACCGCTATGGAGCCGGTTCCGCTTCCCACATCATAAAGCACTGAATCCGATTTCAAATGAAGCTTGCAGATACTTACATGCCTTATTTCCTCTTTGGTCATCGGAACCTTTTCACGGATAAATACTGCATCACTTAGCTGCGGTGTAACATTTTTTGCAACCGGATTGGGATTTTTTATCATGCAGATATACAGTCCCTCCCTTTTAAGCTTTGTGCACTCCTGTGGCGAAAGCAGCGATATAGTTTCATCCTGATATGATAGCTGGTATCCCACAGTTACCGAGCATTTTTGTAAACCATACATTTCGTCACTGCTTAATAGGTTTCCAAGCATATTTACGTCCTTGACTCCGGACATCAGCATAAACGTTTTTGCATGGTGGCTAATCCGTGATGTGATATTAGAAAGCTTTACTCCGTGGATGCTGCATATATACGCATCGTTGTAGGTTTCACCGACCGCTGCCGCCATATATGACACAGATGAAATTCCAGGAAGGATTGACACATCCGCATTTAATTTTCCTTCAGATATTTCATTTTTTATCGCCAGATACAGCTTTTTGCTTCCACTGTAAAAGCCTGTATCTCCCGAGAATAATATAAGAACATTACTGATTTTTGCAGTATCTGCACAAATTTCGTATAGATAAGGAATAATCTGTTCTGCAAGATAATACGGCTTTTTGTCTATCTTCGCACTGTATTTTTCTATCATGCGGCTTGCGCCAAGTATAATATCAGCGCTTTCTATTGCATCTGAAACAGCTTTTGTCATGCAAGCATCATTTCCCATTCCAATGCCGGCAAGCATGATATGAAGCTTGTTATATTTCCTGTCAATATATTCACAAACAGCTTCAAATGACATTCCATCATCCTGCACGCTTTGTCCCACAATATAGACCGGAATATTTTTATTTTTTGCGGCAGCTATTTTCTCAATAAAGCCCCCGGCCGCACCGCTTTTTTTGGTGACCAGACATCTGATATCATACTGATCAATAAGCGCCTCATTAAGCTGTGTGCTAAACGGTCCCTGCAATGCCAGAATGTGCTTTCCTGTAATATCATTGTGCATGCACAAGCTTATGCTCTCAAGCCCCGGAAGCACGCGCACATACAATCTTTCCCTAACATCTGAGGTTTTACAATACACTGACAGCTCCTTGCTTCCTGTTGTGAGCAGTATATTTCCATCTGTATTGTTAAGTGCCTTTGCACATGCTTCATTATCCTCAAAATAGCGGATATTATCGTAATCTGCTGATATATCCGTATCTCTTTTAAGACGCACATATTCGATATTATCTGATATGCTGCTATCCGCCTGATTGTCTGTAACAGCATGTGTCTCATTAAAAGCATAAACTGCCTGCTTTATATTTTCGGTAACAATGGCTGCATACGGATGGGTTGCATCCACTATGAGCTTACATTTTTGTTCCGCAAAGAAGCTTCTCATGCCTTCGCTGTCCATACGCCCCATATGAACATGCGCGAACGGATTTTCATGCAGCACGATTTCACCGTATTCTGTTGCCACGCAAACCGTATGCTCTATGCCTCTTTTACACAGATGCTCTGATAGCTTACGTCCCTCTGTTGTTCCTGCAAAAATCAGTATTTTACTCAATCTGATATCCTCTCCTTGTGACAAGCTTTCCGTCAATTATTTGTGTACCCTCATTGCCGATAAATACTGTCGTAAACATGTTAACCTGTGCACTGCGAAGTTCACCGAGAGTACAGACCGTATAGCTTGTTCCCTCACGTCCGATATTTTCGACATAACCGCAGGCTCTATCCGGCTCGATCGCACGAAGCAGAATATCACAGGCTCTCATAAGATAGTCCTTTCTCTTGTGACTTGACGGATTGTACAGTGCTATGACAAAATCACCCTCTGCGGCAGCCACAAGACGCTTTTCAATCTTTTCCCAAGGTGTGAGCAGGTCGCTTAAGCTGATGGTACAAAAATCATGGTTTAATGGTGCTCCAAGCACTGCCGCACCACTGTTTGCCGCTGTAATGCCGGGTATTACCGAAAGCTCTACGTTATCGTATTCCTGCCAAATCTCATACATAAGAGAGGCCAGTCCGTATATTCCGGCATCACCACTACATACAAGGGAGACTGTTTTGCCCTCAAGTGCTTTTTTAAAGCACAGGTGACATCTTTGTTTTTCCTGACGCATCGGAGTGGTCAAAAGCTCTTTTGTCTGGAATTTTTCTCCAAGCAGCTTTATATATACGGTGTATCCCACTATGACATCACTCGCTTCCAGGGCGTCAATCGCCTGCTTTGTCATCATGCTTTCAAAGCCCGGCCCCATACCTACTATGTAAATTTTATTCATGTTAATCTCCATCTCTACTATTTTTATATAACCTTGCTACCGCAACCGTTACACTATCATATTTATGCTTTTTATAGATAAGTTTTCCTGCTTCGTTACATTCCCTGCTGCCTGCAAGCACTGCTGCACGCTCGCACACGTTGTCCACTCCAACATGCTCCCTGACAAACTGCGAGGCACTGAATTCTCCCTGCACCGCCATAAGCTCATCCGCAGTATAAGTGACAAAATCTATCCTGTTTCTTTCGCAAAATTCCTTTATTCCCGGTTCATCTTTTTTCACATCTATTGATGCAATCATGTCTATATCCGAAATATCTATTTGCAACTTTAAAAGACTTTGTCTGATTGCCCTGTCAATATTTTCAAATGCTGTATCCCTTCTGCACCCAATACCAAGTACAAATTGTGTGGGTTTTAAGTAAATACTGCCATTTTTAGGGTCCTTTGCTTTTTCGCATGATACTACAATATCAGCTCCGTAAGCAGGTGGGAAGTCCACTGTTTTTATTGCATCAGCACTCATATCAGCTTCATCGAAAAATGCCTTTATAAGCTGCCTATGCTTAGCCGGGATGTGCTCCCAGTCGACCGACATAGTAACCACTTCCCCCGCCAATACCTTTGATGATACTCTGGCAATGCCATCTTTATTGACTATTGCAAGCCTGCATTTCTTTGCAAAAACATCAACTGCAAATTTATTATTGATATCAGTAGCGGTTGTTATAACAGGTGTGGCATTCATCAGTGCTGCTAATAACACAGCAAGCTCATTGGCACCTCCCACATGCCCTGAAAGAATCGGAATAACAAACTGCCCCAGCTCATCTATCACAATAACAGGACTGTCTTTAAGCTTGTTATTAACAGAAGAAGCTATAGCCCTCACTGCAATACCGCATGCCCCGATAAAAATCATAGCCTTTTTTTCACTCATCTGTGCAGCTGTCCAGTCTGATATATTTTGCGATATGTAGCCGGTATTTCTATAATTTTCATCGGTGGAATTTTTAATATTCTCATCCGATAATCTCGAGCATTTGGTAAAAACCTCCACCTCATATTCACTTTTTTCAAGCTTATAAGCTATGTCACATGACAGCTCATAGCCCTTTTTTGTGAAGCTTACAATGCAAATTTTCATATTTTCAGTTCCCATATATTTCCCATATTTATATATTCACGCCTTTTTTAATCGTTATCCTTTGACTCTACTGAAGCCTTGCGATACTCTGTCGAAAAATCCGGTGCATAAAGTCTTGATTTCTCGTAATGCCTGTGAGCTATGACATCCCCCACAAGCACTATCGCTGTCTTTGTGATATTGTGCTCTCTCGCAGTCTGCTTAAGTGTAGCGACAGTGCACACGTATGCCTCCTCCTGTGGCCAGGTTGCCTTGTATACAATTGCAGCAGGTGTATCTGCCGCGTATCCTCCCTCAATAAGGCTTTCCGTAAGCTTCTCTAAAAGCCCGGTGCTTAAGTAAATCGCCATGGAAGCGTGGTGTGCGGCAAAGCTTGCTATGCTCTCCTTAGGCGGCACCTTCGTGCGCCCCTCCATGCGTGTGATGATGAGCGACTGGGAAATACCGGGGAGCGTGTACTCAATGTTGAGCGATGCAGCAGCGCCAAAGCACGCGCTCACGCCCGGACAGCTCTCATATGGTATTAAAAGAGTATCAAGCTCATCCATCTGCTCGCGCACTGCGCCGTATATGCTTGGCTCTCCCGTGTGCAGGCGCACAGTAATTTTTCCATCTGCCTCAGCAGCTTTCATGACTGCGATGACCTCATCCAGTGTCATTTTTGCACTGTTATATATTTCACAGCTCTCCCTTGCATAGTCCAAAAGCTCTGGATTAACAAGCGAGCCTGCATAAATTATCACATCTGCCTTTTGTAAAAGACGCATTCCGCGTACTGTTATTAAATCTGCTGCGCCTGTTCCTGCGCCAACAAAGTAAACCATTTTTCTGCCTTTCTGCTTTTTGCAAGCTCACCAAATTCGTTTGAATACATGATACAGTCTATCTCAAGTCTGCCCTTTGCCCTCTTATCCAGATAAAAGCATATGCGCTCCATCGCATAATCCATCACCTCATAAAGCCTGCCGCTTTCCTTAAGTGCCGCCAATGCCTCCTCTGTCGTAAGGCTGTCCATAATACTCTTTATGTATTCGGGCGCTACACCGCACTTAAACGCAAATGCCGTCAAAAGCTCTATCCTGCAGTCTGCCTCCCTCGAATGAGTGTTCATGATGCCTCCTGCTACCTTTATAAGCTTTCCTATATGTCCTGTCAAAAGCATCCTCTTAAAGCCCATATCGGCTGCCATATCAATTGTTTCTCCGATAAAGTTGGAGCATTTGACACTCCTGTCCAGATCATAGCCATAACTTTCCTTCATAAAGTCAAGACCGTAATTTCCCGGCGCAACCGCCACATAATCATACCCAAACGAATATCTCTGCCTAAGCTCCACCCTTATCGTATCAATAAGAGCCTGTGAGCTCATGGGCTCAACAATACCGCTTGTGCCGAGAATTGATATACCACCAACTATCCCAAGCCTTGGATTAAATGTCTTTTCTGCAAGCTCCTTTCCCTTTGGAACCGAGATTGTAATGTCAAGTGTCCCCTTAAAATCCAAAAGCTCACAGACCTCCCTTACCTCTTTTTCAATCATCTCACGCGGCACATGATTGATAGCCGCGTTTCCGACAGGCTGGTCTAATCCGGGTTTGGTGACTCTTCCCACTCCGTCACCACCGTCAATATTTATGATAACCAAATCCTGCCTTTTTTTGCATAAAGCAGATGTATCGGAATGCAAAATCCGTACTGAAGCATATATATAGGCTCCGGTGGTCACATCCGGGTCATCCCCTCCATCCTTTATCACAGCACAGCTTACCTCGTTTTCACTTCTTTTTATGTCGGTGATATCAGCCGTGTAAGCTATTCCCTTAGGTGTCTGAATCGTTATTTTGTTTTTAGCCTTTCCGGTTAAAAGCATATATGCCGCCGCCTTTGATGCCGCCGCAGCACAGCTTCCTGTGGTAAATCCGTATCTCATAATCACTAAATTTCCTCATGCATCAGCCTCTATCAACCAGACTGTAAATCAGCGCATTGCATATGGCAGCTGCAATATTGCTGCCACCCTTTCGTCCGACATTTACTATGTATGGCACTCCGGTCTCCATAATTAGCTCCTTGGCTGCCTCCACATTGACAAAGCCCACCGGCACACCAATTACAAATGCAGGCTTATATATTCCTTTTTCTATCATATCGTACAGCTCTATAAGCGCTGTCGGTGCATTTCCTATCGCAAAAATCACAGGCTTATCTATCCTTGATGCAAACTCCATGCTTACTGCCGCGCGCGTTGTCTTTTTCTCCTTTGCAATAAGAGCGACCTCATCATCAGCCATAAAGCAGTGCGCCTGTCCGCCGAATTTTGCCAGGTATTTTTTATTTATGCCTGAAAGAGCCATGTTGGTATCGGTCACTATATCAGCGCCCTCTGATATCAGCCTTTTTGCGATAGCAACGGCGTCCTTAGAGTATTTAAGCGTCTGTATATAATCAAAATCAGCACTCGTGTGTATGACTCTTTTTGTTATCATCTCCTGATCAGCAGGCAGCGTAATCTGCATTTCAGACAGCTCATGTGAAATTATCTCAAAGCTTCTCTTTTCAATCTCCATCGGCTCTAACTGTTTAATTTTTTTCAATACACTCACCTATCACTTTCAATAATCTTACATTTTCATTAAATGTCTTTACCGCCACTCGAAAATACCCTTGTGAAAGCCCCACATAGTTGGAGCAGTCCCGTATCAGTATTCCCTTATTAAGCAGTATATCATATAATGGAAGCTTGCTGTAAAACAGTATGAAATCAGCATCACTTTTATATACCTTAAAACCAAGCTTTTTTAGTCCATCTGACAGCAGCCTTCTTTGTCCGCTCACATACGATGCCGTTTCTTTAATATACTCTGATTCCATAATGCATGCCTCTCCTGCCATCTGTGCCAGGACAGACACGTTCCACTCCGGCAGATTTCTTTGAACCTTTTGTCTTACTGCCTCATTTTTACTGAGCATATATCCAAGCCTTACTCCCGGAATAGCAAAAAGCTTGGTAAAGGCTCTTACAACAATCAGATTGTCATAGTCACATAAAAGTGACAAAACAGAATAATTTTTTTCACAAAAGCCCATGAAGCATTCATCTGCCACCACATAAATATACTTTTCTTTGCAATGCCCTATTATTTGCTTCATGAAAGTGCAGTCTGCAAGATACCCTGTCGGATTGTTTGGATTTGCGATAAAAAATATATCTGTATCATCTGTAAGCATATCCATTAAAGCATCCCGCCGTGCAGCAGGAGAAAAATCACTCTGCTCATCCAGCAGGAAATATCCGATATCACAGCCGACTGCACGAAGCACATGCTCATAACCGAAAAAGCCCGGGGCCGGAAGTACTGCTTTTTTTGGTTTTATGGCATGAGCTATCGCCATAAAAAGCTCTGAGGCTCCGTTTCCGGGAATTACATCCTCGCTTTGTATGCTGCAACCTTGCTGAGTGAAATACTCTGATATCGCTTTTTTAAGGCCACTGCACGCCATGTCGGGATATCTGTCTGCATACGAAAGTGCATCACTCATAGCCTCTTTAACAGAATGTGGTATGCCAAGAGGATTGATATTTACCGAAAAATCCATATTTACTTTATTGTTGTATATGTCACCGCCATGGATGCTTTTCATTCAAGTCCTCCATCAATTCTTACATCAATTTTTCATATTCAAAGCAATATTAAACCAAGACTCATAACCGCCACAGATAAAAGCTCACACAAAAACGCAGTAATATACATCAGCCTGTTTGCACGCTTTATATCCTCGTACTCTATCTCACGCAGACCGTCTCCTATGTATTTTTTCTTCACAAGCTTCCCAAAATACACTGCATCACCTGCCAGCTGCACCCTTAAAGCTCCCGCACATACGGACTCTGTCTGGGCTGAGTTGGGGCTTGCGTGATTGAAACGATCTCTTTTAAAGATACGGTATGCATTTTTGCCATCAAACTGCCTGCCACCGATAAATGCCGCAGCAATCATCAGATATGCACTGATTCTTGCCGGTATGAAATTGACCACATCATCAAGCCTTGCCGCAAATCTGCCAAAATACATATATTTATCATTTTTGTAGCCAAGCATGGAGTCCATCGTATTCACAGCCTTGTATACAAAGCCAAGCACCGGCCCGCCGATTGCCGTGTAAAGCATAGGTGCAATCACTCCGTCAGATGTATTTTCAGCTATCGTCTCAACTGCCGCCCTTGTTACACCTGCCGCATCAAGCACAGATGTATCTCTGCCAACAATCATGGAAACAGCCCTTCTTCCTGCATCAACTCCATCTGTCCTTAGCGCATCGTACACCCTCATGCTCTCCACACGAAGACACTTTGTGGCAAGAATCTGCCACGTCATGACAGCCTCTGCTATTACCCCGGCATATAAATTTATACTGTATGCTGCCACAATAATAATTACCGATATTGCAAAAGTTGCAAAAATTACAGTAAAAGCAAGAAGCATGCCTCTTTTGTATTTTATTAGATTTAATTTTTTTTCAGAGATATTATATCCGGCATCACAATTAAGCCTCTTATCGAGAAAAGAAATTAGTGAGCCGATAAGCCTGACCGGATGCGGTATAAAATGCGGATCTCCTATTAATAAATCAAGCACAAAGCCTGCTATAAATGCAAAAATATGATAACACATATGTCAGTCCTTCTTAAATAAATCATAGCGATATGGGCACTATTTCATTAAACACAATCTCATTGCCCTCAACCGCCACCTCACACGAGTAGCCACAGCCGTTTTTCACCTGGTAATCATAGTAATCCATATCACAGTAATGGCTCATTATCGCCATGATAGTCCCTCCATGCACAAAAAATACTATTTGTATCTCTTTATCAGGCATAGCCCTCTTAAGCTCTAATGCCTGTGTGAGTGCCCTCTCAAAGCCACATATACTTCTTTTGCAAAACTCTTTTCTACTCTCTCCGTTTGGAAAGGCAAGTGTTCCACCACTGTCAATCCACGCCTGATATGAGTCCCTGAAACGGATATCTGTGCTAAGTTCCTTATAGCTTTTTAGCTCCCATTCACCGAAATCCATCTCTGCAAACTCTTTTACGGTATGAATTTTATGGTGCTGTGAAACCGGCAAAATAATCTCTGCCGTCTGTTTACAGCGCCTCATTGGGCTGGTGATAATTATCTGCTCCTTTAAGCTATTTTCCTCCAAAGCCCTGTATACACCATTATTTAGCGCATTTTCTAGTTCAAAAACTCCGGCTTCATCGAGTGGCTCATCTGTCCTTCCCAGATATCTGTGCTCTCTGTTTGAGACAGTGCAGCCGTGTCTTATAAAAATACAGTTTATTTTATTTTCTGACCGATTCCACATATTACGCGAACTACCTCGTCTGCTTTTTTTGCAAGCAGTATCTCTGCTCTGCCTGTCTGCTCCCTGTACTCTCTCTCAAACGCATCAAGAGGCACTATGCCGTTTCCAATCTCATCAGCAATGACTATTGTATCCGGATTTTCCTCTGCAAATTGCATAAATTTCAAAATATATTCCTGCAGTGGAAGATTTTTCTCAAGCACCGCCCTGATAAAATAATGAAATTTATCTATTATGAGTATACTCTCATCATCGACGGCAAAATCCCATGGCCATTCCATGTTTGATGCCTTATCATTGCAGGCATTATCTTTTAGAAAAAAGCAGTCATACACATCATATTTTTCTGTTTTTTCTATCATATTTTCGAGCACATAATCAAGCTTTCCCTGTGCCACTCCGCCTATCACAAGCTTCATATTTTCTCCAATTCTAAAGTTTAAAATTCATAGTACAACTTTTATCAAAATTCTTATCCGTACCATTCCTATATTCAAAACAAATATACTAAATAATAAAAGAGACACCACCCAAAGCCACTGCCATGGCGCACTCACATATACACACAAAATACCCTGCCGTATCCCCTGTGATGCCGCCAAGCTCCTTTTTTGTTTTCACATAATAATACCAAAAGCTAAGTGCTGCCGCAATGATCATGGCCACCGCATAAGGCAGTGACACAATGAGTAAAACAGCTATACACAGTGCAAGCTGGATGTATAGTGCTACCCTCACGATCGTTCTGTGTGCAGTGTCCGCAAACATGAATAACAGTCCATCGCTTTTTGCCGATTTAAATGACACAACCGCTATTCCGCTTAAGCACCTTGAGATGAAAAAGCCTGCACAAAAAACAATAAATGCTTTATCATCCATTATCTGAGAAAAAGCTCCCATGAATAATAATCCGTAGGCTGCAAGCATTATAACGGCAAACGCTCCTATATGTGAATCCTTAAGTATTGCAAGCTTTTCCTCCCGCGGTTTGTATGAATGAAATGCATCCATTGTATCCATAAAACCATCTATGTGAAATCCTCCCGTAACCGCTATCGGAATGAGTGCGCCTATGCATACATAGCAGATATCCGCCACTCCAAAATGAGAGTATATATATCTCCAAAGCATAAGAAGCAGTCCAATCACAGCTCCTATCCACGGAAAGAATACCAGCATGTACTTCATGTCATCATCATTCCATTTAAATTGTGGCATAGGTATCTTTGAATACATGGAAAAAGATACTATGCACGACCTTATTAACTTCATAATACACTTAACCTCCACACTGCTTCACTTAACCGTCACCGGAATACCTGCAACTACCTCAACGACACGCTCTGCCATCGCAGCAAGCCCTCTGTTTACAATTCCCATAGCCTTTATGTAATTCATCGTTGATTCATCATAGCTGACTCCGTCTTCAAATACATTGTTTGTCACAACTACAAGCTCTGCAACATTTTCACTTAAAATGCTGACTTCTTTTAACACCTTTTTACTCACACGGCTTATTTTGGTATTCTCATAATCTTTCATATTTTCAGTATCATCCAAAGCCTCTTTTTCAGCTTCGGCAGCTTGTATACCAAAAGCATCTGCAGGTGGAAACATCTCATTTGCCACAAGGTTTGACATACACTCAAGCAGTGCTGACCGCCCGGTTTTTAAACTGCTTTCTGATTGCAGCTTATAAACCGCATTTTGGATATTACGAGGCTGCTCGATGGTAATAAAGCCTTTTCCGGCACGAAGTCTTCTGTGCCTGTCTATCTTCCGCTGTCCCTCATCATCAAATACCTGCATGGTGGCAATATAATATTTTTCTTTGTATCCCTTTTCATTTGACGCGTGACAAATATACTTTTCTGCATATGCTGATTTGCCGCTGCCGCTGCCGCCTGTTATAAGTGTAATCATCTATACGTACCTCTCATACTGTGATACCGAGATATCGTCGAAGGTTGTCCGTCCTTTGTATACGCTAAGTGCCATATCCAAAAGCGCAAACATCATCACGGCACCTGTTCCCTCTCCAAGCGCAAGGGATGCTCTTATGACCGGCTTTACGGAAAGTGCCTCACACAAAAGCGCCACGGCAGGCTCCCTGCCCTCATGTGATGGAATGATAAAATCAGTAACTCCGGAAAGAAGCCTTCCTGCTGCCAACGCTGAAACCATGCTTATCACTCCGTCGAGCACAACAGGAATATGGTATAATGCACCGCCTATACATACTCCGACAAGTCCTGCAATATCGAGTCCTCCGACTGTCATAAGTATCTCAAAGGTGTCCTTATTATATAAATCATACTTTTCTATTGCGCTCTCAATTACACGGATTTTTTTCTCAAGCCCACTGTCGTTTAAGCCTGCTCCTCTTCCTGTCACTGTGGCCACATCGCACCTTAGCATGGCGGCTGCCATTGCCGCGCTGGTGGTGGTGTTTCCTATACCCATCTCACCGGTTGCAATAATTCTGCAGCCGTCTGCCTTACACCCACGCACTATTTCTATACCTGCTGCAATCGCTTCAAGTGTCTCAGCCCTTGTCATGGCAGGCTCTTTTGCAAAGTTTCTCGTGCCCATGCGCACCTTTCTTTGAAGCAGCCCTTTAACACTCTCGTCACTGTTTATTCCTATATCCACAGGAATTGTATCAGCCCCTGCAGTCATTGCCATGCGTCCGACAGATGAAGCCTTCCTTGCCATGGATTTTGCAACTGCAAGTGTCACCTCCTGTCCGGACTGGCTGATGCCCTCAGCAACCACACCATTATCCGCACACATAATTATGACAGCCTTTTTTGAAATATCTATATTTTCATCTCCCAAAACAGCGCCGATTTTGGCCGTTAATAGCTCAAAATCACCCATGCCGTCGAGCGGCTTTGCCACCGAATCCCAGTTTGAACGGATTTTTTTGTACATTTTTACATCAGGTGGCGTTATTTTTAATTTTTTTAATTCTTCAACTGTAAAATGGTCAGAAATAATATTATTTTCAATCATATCTTGCCTCACGAAGCATGCCGTACACTGCATCCATATCCAGATACTCCCTCAGTGTATCCGCAAGCCTGTCATACTGTTTTTCTTTGAAGCTCTTATAGCTTACAATAGTGCTGTCATTCACATCAATGCCCTTTTTATCGGCAATATAATCCACTATCACTCTGGCAGCCTCTGCAGTATCAAAAATGCCGTGGATGTACGAGCCATACACATTTCTGCCATCAGATATGACATTATTTAACTCATTTTTCCTGTCAGCACAAGCCCCCTGCTCCTCTGAAGCTGCGCTATATGCGCTCTTACCCATATGTATCTCATAGCCCAGAAAGTGACAGCCTGAAATCCTGCTCAATACACCTTCTACATGTGCTATTTCACCGCTTGTCTGAAGCCGTGTCTTGCTGTCTTTTAGAACGGTATCTATAGGAAGAAGCTCCATGCCACGCATATATCCCCCCTCCTCGACACCATCGGGGTCGGCTATTGAAGCCCCAAGCATCTGATAGCCTCCGCATATTCCAAAAACAGGTATCTCACAGGAGAGCTTTTTGACAGCGGCCTCAAGTCCGTTTTGTCTCATCCACAAAAGATCCCCCATCGTATTCTTGCTTCCCGGCAGAAATACTATATCCGGATGACGCAGCTCATTTACTGTTGACACATACCGCACTGTTACCTCTGACATCTGCTCAAAGACATTGAAATCCGTGAAATTTGATATTCTCGGATATCTGATGACCGCTATATCAATAAGCCCATCTGTCTTTTTGTCAAAGCGCTCTGTCAGGCTGTCCTCATCCTCAAGCTGTACATCCATATATGGCACCACTCCGGTGACAGGCACCCCGCCTCTCTCCTCAAGCATCTGTATCCCCGGGTCAAGGATCGTCTTGTCTCCACGGAATTTATTGATAATAAGTCCGCAGACACGATTCTTTTCCTCATCGGTTAAAAGCATAAGTGTGCCAAGCAGCTGCGCAAAAACGCCACCTCTGTCGATATCACCCACGAGCAGCACCGGTGCATCCACCATATGCGCAAGCCCCATGTTTACAATATCATTTTCCTTCAGATTTATCTCCGCCGGGCTTCCGGCGCCCTCAATCACTATGATATCCGCATACTCCTCAAGCTTTTTAAATGCCTTTTTTATATCCGGTATGAGAGTTTTCTTGTATGCAAAATACTCTCTCGCCGGCATGTTCTTAAGCACCCTTCCGTTTACAATCACCTGTGAGCCTGTATTATTTGTGGGCTTTAAAAGAATAGGATTCATGCAGACCATAGGCTTAATGCCTGCTGCCTCAGCCTGCATCACCTGTGCCCGTCCCATCTCAAGTCCTTCGTCTGTTATATAAGAGTTGAGCGCCATGTTCTGTGATTTAAATGGTGCCACTCTGTATCCGTCCTGTCTGAAAATACGGCACAAGCCCGCGACAAGAAAGCTCTTGCCTGAATTGGACATTGTACCCTGTACCATAATTACTTTTGCCATATCTATACCTGCTGTCTGAATTTATGTGGTAGTCTGTTGCTTTATCATTGAATACTAAACTGTAGTGTGAACAGTAACTTCCTTAAAGCTGTGCCAATTGTTCCTCAAGAAAAGGAATTTTTATAATTTTTCCTGTAGAGACTGCATACTCATAAAGTCTGCTGTTAAACTGCTCATATGTGCCAAACTCTGTTCTGTCACATATAACGCCCTCGCATGCATCAATAAGCTCCTTTGCCTTTTCAATAAGGACATCGTCTACAGGCTCAAAGCTTCTTGCGCTGACAATCTCAGCAGAAAGTGCCTTTGCCGCAGGATAATCCAGATCATTTTCATAGATGATTCCTGTCGCAAACGGGATACCCTTTCGCTGTAAGCTCCTAAAGCTTTTTCTGCCCAAGCCCCCTCCTGCTATGACAAATACCCTCGCCCTTCCATCCGGTTTTTCCAGCTCTAAATCCTCTCCTGTTTCATCAAAGCTTCCTGCCGTAATTCCAAAAAGCCTTGAAACATATTGGTCAGTAAATACGTCCTCGGGAGTTCCGTATCTGTCCACATATCTGCCATCTATACACAAAATATGGTCTGACACACGCTTTGCCATATCAAGCTCATGGAGCGACATGATAACCGTAAGATTTTTCTGTCTTTTAAGCCTTTGGAGTATTGATAAAAACTCAAGCTTGTACTTTATATCAAGATACGAGGTAGGCTCGTCTAACACTATAATCTCCGGCTGCTGGCATATAGCCCGTGACAGCATAACCCGCTGTCTTTGTCCATCGCTTATCTTTGTAAAATCCTTATCTTTTATCTGTGATACATTGACCAGCTCCATCGCCTCATCCACAGCCTTTTTGTCCTCATCCGAAAGTACTCCGAACCGGCCTGTGTATGGATATCTGCCGGTCGCAACCACATCATAGCAGGTCATAAGCTCCGTCTTTAGCTTATCGGTGAGCACAACAGCCATTTTCTTTGCAAATTCATTGCCATTCATCGTCACTACATCACTTTTATCAAGATATATCGTGCCGCTCACAAGCGAAAGCTGTCTTGCAATACTTTTTAAAATAGTCGATTTACCGGCACCGTTTGGCCCGATTAATGTGAGAATCTCTCCCCTTTTCAGGGAAAAATCAATATTTTCAATAAGCGGTCTGTTATCATATCCAACGGCCAGCTTTTGAGCAGTAAAATAATATTCCATCAGACATTTTTCTCCTTGCTGCGTCTTATCATGATAAACAGCACTACCGGTGCACCAAATACTGCCGTAACCGTGCTGATACTAAGCTCCGTAGGCGCAAACATCATCCTCGCAAGCAAATCACAAAACAGGCAGAACACCGCTCCCCCAAGGAAGCAGGCCGGTATCATATATATGGGTTTTGTGCTTTTTAGCATGCTTTTTACTATGTGTGGCACGGCTATTCCGACAAACGATATCGGTCCCGCAAACGCCACTATACATGCGGAAAGCAGGCTTGAAAGCAATACCAGAAGCACCCGGATGCGCTTTATGTTTACACCCAGATTTACGGCATATGACTCTCCGAGCTGATATGCCATAAGTGGCTTTGACATTAGAAAAACAAAAATAAATGTGATTCCCACCACAATGCTCATCACACCAACGCTGTCCCAGGTCATGCCCGAAAAGCTTCCCCTTGACCAGTTATGCAGATTTACTATGTCGGAATCATCTGCAAATGTCACCACAAACTCAGTCACCGCAGAGCATATGTAGCCAATCATGACACCGCTCACCACAAGCATTGACATGCTGCTTACCTTTCTTGAAATGATAAGCACAAACCCCATTGAAAGCATTGCTCCCAAAAACGCTGCTGCAATCATGGCCAGTGAGCTCACACGTATGGCATTTCCAAGTAAAAATACCATAACAAGTGCCACGACCATCTTGGCTCCCGATGATATACCGAGCACAAAAGGTCCCGCGATTGGATTATGAAAAAACGTCTGCAAAAGATAGCCTGCAAGCGCTAACGCCCCGCCCAGTATCATCGCTGCAATAGCTCTTGGCATGCGGATATCCCACACAATACGTCCTACCCTGTCTGAGTGGTCATAAAGTGTTGCAAATGCAGCCTTAAATGATATGTGTACAGTTCCTATACACACATTCATGATAAGCAATATAATAATTAAGATTATAAGAATAATAAATGTTGTAAAACACCTTATTTTTCTGGTTTTTTCCATGTTGTAGCTCCGCTTTTTATCTTTTTGTGCTATTGATTTTCCTGTTGAGCTTAAACAGATATTTCATGCCGCTGTCGGGTGCACCTGTAATCATCGAATGCATATCATCAATCATATATCCGATGGACATAGACTGCTGATACATATCGTTCGTGGTGCAAAATACATTGCCGTCTTTGACTGCCCTAAAATCAGCAAGCACCGGGCACTTGTCCAAAAGCTCATTCAGATTCTTCACACCGCCGTCTATCGCACTGTTATATATCAGATAGTCAGCATCTATTGCTCCATTGTAGAAATCCTCAAGCTGCATATTCATGGTTGACCTGCCTGTATCATCATCGTTTGATGCATCAAAAATATATTTTCCGCCGGCAAGCGAAATCATCTTTGGCACATAATCTGTGCTTTTGCGCACCTGAACCTGTCCATTGGATGTGATATAAAAAAATGCAACTGTCGGTCTGCTGTCAGCATTTGCAGCAGTATCGGTACCATCTGTCTTTGCGATGCGATTTACAATATCCACCTGCTCATTAAAGAGCTCATCGGCCTTTTCATCCCGGTCTGTGAGTGCTCCGAAAAACTTCACCCACTCCACTCTGCCGAGCGGCTCCTCCTCATAGCTTGAGTACTCGATTATTGAAGGGATATCAAAGCTTTTAAGCTTTTCAGTCACCTGCGGCGAATGGGTAATCATAGTATTTTCTATGGCAAGAGAACAATTTTCTGACACCAAAAGCTCATAATCGGGCTTTGAATATTTGCCGGCATAAAGCATTCTGCCACTTTCAAGAGCCTTTCTTGCACTGTCAATGTACCAGCCATCACTGTCAAGCCCCGAAAATTTAATAGTGCCCACTGCATCAAGCTTGTCAAACATATCCATCACCCCTGATGCGACCAGATACAAATCACTTACAGGCTCCTTCAATACAATGATATCCTTGTCAATATCCTTTGGAGTCTTTCTGCCCTTTGGCACGGTAAGTATTTGGGTACCGTCCTTTGTAGTAAGTATCTTGTATCCACCCTCATAATAATCAACAGAAAAATTTTTTGCATATAAAAGCTTCATACTGCTCTTATATATAAGACCGTTTTGTGCCTCTGCATAAGTCTTCGATTCGGTATTCCCTGAATCGGAAGAAGGACTGTCACAGCCTGACAGCCAGAACAGTCCTATAATTGATATCAATATATATATAATTATCTTTTTTCTTCCATGCATAGCTTAATTATTCTCCATCCTCACCAAGCACCTCTGTAGCAGAATCTGAATGGAAGGTAAGTGTGTACTCAACCTCGTGCGGCTTGCTCATAGCAACTGTATCTCCGATAACCTGCATAGGTGTATCAAGCTTAACCGGAATTTCAAATACAGAATTGCCGTCTGTATTTACAGGCATATATTTCTGTCCGTCAACTATCATATAATCATAGTTTGGACTGCTCCACTGCACTGTTGCAGTAGCGGCTCCACCGCTTATAGTCACCTCAGCCGGTGATGCAATGCTCGCCTTACCGCTTCCACCCTCGAAATCAAGATTGATATTGTATGTTCCGTCAGGAAGCTCTTTTCCTGCACTCTCAGATACGCTTGCATCTGCGTCCGCAGGTGTGGCATTTGAAACCTTTACCTTGTGGTCATACCATTTGCCCTTTGTACCGATAAGTGCAAGGTCAAATTCCTCATCCAAAACAGGAACCGGTATATCAAACGCATTGACCTCCTCAGTTGTGCCATCGCCATAATCGACAGTCTCTACAGTTGGCTCCAAAAGCTCAGCCTTGTCCTTTGAGGCATCCTTTGCTGTTCCCAAAAAGAGATTTACAATGTGTGTGGATGTAAGAGCAACATGTATTGTTGCCTTGCCATCCTTCACGGTGAGTGTACCTTTGTTGTCATATGCATCATTCACATGAAACATTGAGCTGTCTGTAGTAAACTCTGCTGTATATGTACCATCTGAAAGTGCTATCTTCTCTGTCGCGCTCTGCACTGCTTTTTTGCTTTCTGTTTCAGCTTTTGCATTCTTATTACCACATGCTGCCAGGCTCATGGCACAAACCAGTGCCAGTGCAATGATGTAAGTAAACTTGTTTCTGAATAATTTTCTCATGTCCGATATACTGCTCCTGTTATTTTATAGCTTCCCCACTATACATTTAAGTAACTGCTACTTGCTCATAGCAGCCGCTGTATGCTCAACATAAAGCTTCTGGATACCCTCAATCTCACCAAGTCCGTTAATCTGTGTATCGATTTTATCAAACTTTCCTGATGCCTTAAACTGTGAAAGCCATGAATCATCATCACTTCCCGCCATATCATTGTTGGCATGGTCTCCTGCAACAACCATAAGCGGACGAAGAATGACATTCTTGTAACCAGCGGCTGACACCTTCTCAATGACAGACTCACATGATGTATCCTCCGGCTCACCCTCTACAGTTCCGATAAATACGTTCTCATAACCCAAATCTGTCATCTGGCTCTGCATCTGGCTGTATGAAATCTTTGCTGTATGGCTTGTTCCATGTCCCATAAATACAAATGCTGTGCCCTCTTCCTTTGCAGCATCAAGGCTGTCATAGCCTGCCTTTTCCACTGCTTCCTCTGTAAGAATTTCTGCAACGGCCTTTTTATCCTCATTTACAACTGTGGCATCACTTCCAACCTCACCGAGGAGTGGCTCTGCAATCTTTACAGACTCAAATTTATCCTTATACTTCTCTACAGCCTCTGAAAGCTCATCATACTCTGCGCCATGCATCAGGTGTGTAGGCTGTACCACAAGATTCTTTACACCATTTTTGACTGCACGCTCAAGTGCCTGATCCATATTGTCAATCTTCTCGTCATCTCTTGCCTGTACATGATTGATGATAATCTGTGCTGTGAAGGCTCTTCTGACTGACCAGTCAGGATTTGCAGCTGCTATTGCATCCTCCACACCCTTGATATCAGCCACACGGCTGTCGTTGAAGGATGTACCAAAGCTTACTACAAGAATCTCATTCTCTCCGATATCATCCTGGTTTCTCGGATCGTCCTTTGAGGCATCACCTGTATCTCTGCCGAAATAGTCAGGATCAGCATTTTCTCCCTCTACAAGCTCCTTCTGTGCGTCTGTGAGCTTGTCCCAGGCCTCCTTAGCCTCCTTGCACTGCTTATCTGTATCATCTGTTCTCTCCTGCACGTAGATTGCATCGATTAAATCTGCCACATGCATTGCTGCCTCCTGATCTGCTTTTGCGCTTGTCTCACTCTCTGAAGCCTTAGATACCTGTGTATCATTCTTTGCATCATCTGCCTTGCTGCCACAGCCGGTCACTGCTGTCATAGCCATAACTGCTGCCATCAGTACTACTACTAATTTCTTTTTCATGTTTTCTCCTTTTCATTCTCCCTGCAGCTATTAAGCTGCACATGTTTTAAATATGTAAGACGAAAACATTTAAAGTATCAAAAATAAAAGCTCTTTGTACTATTATGTCAAAGAGCTATACATGTCAAAATCCTTCTAACACAGACTATACGGCTATCATAATCTTGTCTGTAATTATAATTATTTCATCACGTACAGCCAGTTACTCGTGGCTTGAAACACTATTGTTTCCGTACAACACAAAGGCAGGTATCCCGGCTTATATATCATTGCTTCGGCCGTCTTCCCGGTTGCCCAGTGACTTATTGGCCGTCACTCCTTAATTACGGTGACGAGTTCGTACAGGATTTGCACCTGTTTCCCTTTTCACCGGAGCCAGCTTCACATCGCCTGTCATAAATCAGATTCAAATGCTTGTCTGCTCCGACACCTTTATGCTACATATTCAGTTTCTTCGTGCGTCGCTTACGCAATCGCTTGGATTATTATATTACAACTTGTAACATTATTCAACAAATTTTTATCAGACGCTTTACAGACACATTTACAAAAGCGGTGCAAAAAGCTGCAAAATACTCTGCAGCAGCCTGCCTGCAAATGAGATATCATTTGTGCTTTCCTCATACACCTCCTCTGAAACCGCAAACGTCTCTATCGCATCCTCTTTTATTTTTCCGATGCACTGAGTCCTGTACATGTATACAAAATCCTCAAAATTCCAGTACATGCTCCTGAAATCCAGATTGCATGTGCCAACTATCGCAGTATCATCATCTGCCACTATACACTTTGAATGTATAAAGCCGGGTGTATATAGATATATCCTTACCCCCGCCTCGATAAGAGGTCTGAAATTGGCTTTTGTCTGCAGATAAATGAGCTTTTTATCGGGAATCTCAGGTACAACAATACGCACATCAACACCTGACCTGGCTGCCGATACCATAGCATGTGACAGCTCCGTTCCAAGTATCAGATATGGTGTAAAAATATAAACATATTTTTTAGCTCTTGAGATGATACTCACATAAAGATTCTCTCCTACATCATCATGCTCAAGTGGAGAATCGCAAAACGGCTGGACAAAACCGCTTTCCTCTGACTGGCTGAAAGTATTGTGTGGATTCAAATATTCATCATGTACTGCATTGTCCTTATTGATATAATTCCACATCTCAAGGAACATCGTCGTGAAACTGTTTACACACTCTCCCTCCACACGGATACCGGCATCCTTCCAGTATCCAAACCTGATTTTTTTGTTGATATACTCATCTGCTATATTGTAACCACCGGTATGCGCCACACGTCCGTCTGCTACCAGTATCTTCCTATGGTCCCTGTCATTCATAATTACCGAAAGCATGGGCTTATATGGATTGAATCGTCTGGTCTGTATTCCGATGCTCTCCATCTCCTTTATAAAATGTGGCGGAATGGCATTTATGCTGCCAAAATCATCATATATGATTCTCACCACAACTCCATGCTTTACCTTTTCTTTGAGTATATCAAGTATCTGATCAAGCATAACGCCACTGCCGATTATGAAATACTCCATAAAGATAAACTTTTCAGCTGACCTTAAATCTTTTAAAATACTCTCAAAAGCCTCCTCACCTGATTTAAAGTACTCTGTGCAGTCCTCCGCATACAGTGGATATTTCTGATTTTGAGTAATAAGCCTGCTTTGTCTGTATGCATCCATATCTGTCTGTCTGAGAGTCTCATTTAGCAGCTCGTTCTCAGGACGAAGCGGAGCATATGCTTCCACAATTCTTGCCATTCTTTTCTGTGTCTTTGACGTAAGCTCCGGTCTTCCGAAAAAGAAATAGCACGGAATACCAACGATCGGAACACTCAGTATCAAAAATATCCATGACATTTTTATATACATTTTCATCCGCCTGTTGACAATATAAAGCGAAAGCAATATGGCCGCCACATACAGCAGATCCTGAAACACCCTGCTGGCAACAGATGCCGTATAAAACAAAAAGAACCACCATATCATCTGTATGATTATTATTGTCGAAACTATAAAAAGCTTTGAAAGCAGTCTTTGTAATATTTTTCTCATTTAAGCCCTACCACGAAATTACTATTATACAACCTAATATTTCCTATATTATCTATAATAAATCTCTAATACATATTATAATATTCCCACCAATTTATCAACATTTATAATCCCCCACGAGCCTTTGTGACTATCCCCTGCCCTGTCACATGTATTATACAGGGCTAGCTTAACCGCCTCCGGTCTCATATTTGGATTTTTTTCCAATAGAAGTGCTATGGCACCTGACACAATCGGTGTAGCCATTGAAGTACCTGTTTTTCTTACATATGTGCCATCCCTCGTTCCAAGGCTTATGATATCATGCCCGGGAGCCAGAATCTCAGGCTTTACAATACAGCAATCGGTCGGACCTTTGCCACTTCTTATATCATCAAAGCTTCCGACTGTTATTATTTTTCTTGAAATTCCCGGCACAGTTACAGAAAACGGTGCCGGGCCGTAGTTGCCCGCCGCTGCAACAACTACCACTCCCATATCCCACAATTCATCTATCAGCTTCAATATCTTAATACGCTCTGCTGTATCAGAACATGGCAGATATCCTACAGAGAAGTTGAGTATTTTTATATTAAGTCTGACGCAGTTTTCTTTTATATACTTAAGTGCACGAATTGAATCCGACGTCTGCCCCATGCCAAGATAATCAAGCACCTTAAACACATATAGTCCTGCCCCCGGAGCCATGCCTATATCTGCAGCCGATAATATACCGCACACATGTGTACCATGCCCGTTATCGTCATAACATGTCTCCTTTCCACCCACAAAATCCATAAAGTGCTTTATGCACCCATCAAGCTGTTTGTGTTTAAACACACCCGTATCAAGCACTGCTATATTGACATTTTTACCACTATATCCATTTTTATATACCAGATTTGCATTTATACTATATTTCGCATTTTTCATTATTATTTTATTTTTTAATTTAGTATATGATTCGTTTTCACAATATGACACAGACGCACCTGTTTTGCCTTACATCATATCACCTTACTATAATTTCATATATTAAAAGGACTGCACCTGCGTGCAGCCCTTTACCTGGATATTATTGTCATACTTTAACGTATATTAATTAATCCTCTTTTACATCCTTCATAGAGAAGCTGATTCTTCCCATCTTGTCCTTGCCAAGGCAAACAACCTTTACCTTGTCTCCAAGTGTGAGTACATCCTCTACTCTGTTGATTCTCTCTTTTGCAATCTTTGAAATGTGAACCATTCCCTCTTTGCCAGGAGCAAATTCGATGAAAGCTCCGAACTCTTTGATGCTTACAACTGTTCCCTCAAGAATCTGTCCCTGCTCAAAATCAGTTGTGATAATCTTAATCATCTCGATTGCCTTTGCAATCATCTCTTTATCGGTTCCACAAACTGAAACAGCACCATCATCTGTGATATCGATCTTGACACCGGTTCTGTCGATAATCTCGTTGATTGTCTTACCCTTCTGTCCGACAACATCACCAATCTTTGATGGATCGATTGTAATCTGCTCAATCTTTGGAGCCCACTCATTTACTTCTTTTCTAGGCTCAGCGATTGCCTTGCTCATGACCTCATCCATGATGTAGAGACGTGCCTCACGTGTTCTCGCGATTGCCTCCTCAACGATAGGTCTTGTAAGTCCGTGAATCTTGATATCCATCTGGATAGCTGTAATACCCTTATGTGTACCTGTTACCTTGAAATCCATATCTCCGAAGAAATCCTCAAGACCCTGGATATCTGTAAGTACAAGGAAATCATCATCTGTATCGCCTGTTACAAGTCCGCATGAGATTCCGGCAACCATAGCCTTAATCGGAACACCTGCAGCCATAAGTGACATACATGATGCACATGTTGAAGCCATTGATGTAGAACCGTTTGACTCAAATGTCTCAGATACGGCACGGATAGTATATGGGAACTCCTCAATGCTTGGAAGTACAGGAACAAGTGCCTTCTCAGCAAGTGCACCGTGTCCAATCTCACGACGTCCCGGTCCACGTGATACCTTTGTCTCTCCTACAGAGTATGCAGGGAAGTTATAGTGATGCATATATCTCTTTGTTGTGATATTTGCATCAAGTCCATCGATTTTCTGAATCTCTGATAAAGGAGCAAGTGTTACAACATCACAAATCTGTGTCTGTCCACGGGTAAACATTGCAGAGCCATGAACTCTAGGAATCAAATCAACCTCTGCTGCGAGTGGTCTGATCTGGTTGATTGCACGACCGTCCGGACGCTTGTGATCCTTTAAAATCATCTTTCTGACTGTCTTCTTCTGATACTGGTAAATAGCCTCTCCAAGAACTGCAAGGTACTCCTCATTGTCTGCGAAGGCTTCCTCTAACTGCTCTGTGATAGCTCTTATATTTTCCTCACGCTTCTGCTTCTCATCTGTGAATACTGCCTCCTCCATCTGCTCAGGAGTAACAATTTTCTTGATATCCTCGAACATCTGCTCAGGAATAGCACAGCTCTCATACTCATGCTTTGGCTTGCCAATCTCATCACGGATCTGATCCATGAATGCGATAACTGTCTGGTTGATATCGTGGCACTTGTAGATTGCCTCAATCATCTGATCCTCAGGAATCTCATTGGCTCCTGCTTCAATCATGATGACCTTTTCCTTTGTAGAAGCAACTGTGAGCTGTAAATCGCCCTCATCCCACTGCTTCTGTGAAGGGTTTACGATAAACTCTCCATCAACAAGTCCCATCTGTGTCATGGCACATGGTCCGTCAAACGGAATATCTGATATATGAACAGCAAGAGCTGTACCGATCATTGCAACTATCTCAGGACGGCACTCAGGATCCACTGACATGACAAGGTTGTTTAATGTAACATCATTTCTGTAATCCTTTGGGAAAAGAGGTCTCATAGGACGGTCAATTACACGATCTGTAAGGATGGCGTTCTCAGATGCCTTTCCCTCACGCTTGTTAAAACCACCCGGAATTTTTCCTACAGAGTACATCTTCTCCTCGAACTCAACACTGAGTGGGAAGAAATCCACACCGTCACGTGGCTTGTCAGATGCTGTAGCTGTTGAAAGAACTGTTGTATCACCATACTTGATAAAAACAGCTCCGTTTGCCTGAGCTGCTACTCTTCCGATATCTACAGTAAGAGTCCTGCCGGCAAGTTCCATTGAATAACTTTTGTACATATTAATTCTCCTTAAAATTCTTTTGCAGAAGTGTATTCCTCTTCCGAAACTACTAAACAATACATGTACGCTCATGCACTCTTTAGTGGTCTCGGCTTACTTCTGCTTTTCAAAAAACAATAATAGAGCGGAATAATAATTACTCCGCTCTAAAGAAAATACTATTTTCTGAGTCCTAAACGCTCGATAAGTGAACGATATCTCTCGATATCAATCTCCTTAAGGTATGCAAGTAATCCACGTCTCTGACCGATCATCTTTAACATTCCTCTTCTTGAGTGATGATCCTTTGGGTTCTGTTTGAAATGCTCAGTTAACTCTGCGATTCTTGCTGAAAGAATTGCAATCTGAACCTCTGGTGAACCTGTGTCATTTGGTGTTCTACCGTACTCTGCGATAATAGCCTGTTTCTTTTCCTTTGCGATCATTGTTGATCCTCCTTATATTATAATGCGCCCTGATAACTGTATGATGCTCAGCAATAGGTCGGAGTGTCCAACTACCGAACATGGGCAAAACCATACTTATGCAGTATAGCATAGTAAGCATTTGTTGTAAACTGTTTTTTTATTAATCCGGCAAATATCTTGCGACACAAATCGGATTTCTGTAATATGCATTTGAAACCTTGATTCCATCACGCTTGTTGCTGGCATGTACAATCTGTCCGTTTCCGATATAAATTGCAACATGTGAGATACTCCTTCCACTTCCGTAGAAGAATAAATCTCCCGGCTTTGCTTCAGATGCACTGATTTTTGTGCCGTATGAAGGCTGTGCTCTTGATGAATGCGGTAATGAGATTCCATACTTTCCAAGAACTCTCATTGTGAAGCCTGAGCAGTCAACTCCTTTCTCAAGGCTTGTACCACCCCACACATATCTGTTTCCGACAAACTGTAACGCATACGATACAACAGATGCCCTTACATCTGATACGCCGTCACCATACTTCACCTGCTCTATTGTCTTTGCTGTAGGAAGTGCCTGTGCCAGTGTCACATAATCCTGTGATATATATCCTACTGCATCATCCACACTTATCTCAACCCAGCCGTCAGCGACAGAATTAACCGTGAATGCCTCTGAATTTCCAACCTGTGAAAGCACCGCAGCATCTGTTGACTTCTCTGCACGCACATTCAGTGTTTCCGTATTTACTGTGGCAACCGTCTTAATCTCCTGTTCTGCAATAGCCTCTGCCTCATCTCCTGTTACAAGATACTGCTTGTTTACATATCCTGTCACCTTGCCTGATGTGACCTTGTACCATTCTCCGGCATCCTCAAGAAGCTCACAGGCATTGTGATTGGTAAGTATTCCTATTACCTCGCTGTCTGTCGAAGCTTCCTGTCTGATATTTAAGTTTCCGCTGCTTATAACCGACATACCAAGATTTGTATAACCACAGGTCTGTGCGGCTGTCGGTGTCTGCGCTGCCTCATTTGCCTGCTCAGACTCTTGTGAGGCACCATCTGTCTGCGGTGTGCCCTGTGCAGATGCTGTTACAACATTGCTGTCATTTTGCGCAACAGTAAGCTCAGCTCCGTAGTATGTGAGAGCAGATGTCGCTCCTGCTGTGAGAAGCTCCGTGGCATCTGCTGCCTCTGTCAGATCAAGTGCCACCCCCGCATTGACTGTTCTGTTTTCCTTTAATGCTGCTTTGGCATCTACTGTGCTGCCTGAGCTCATAGATACCGCGCCTATAATAATAGCAAACGCAACAACGCCTGCTGCCTGTCCTAATTTTAATTTATTTTTCATATAGCCTCCAGTTCATGCTATCCATAATCCCATGGTTACGAGTATATCACGAATTGTTAAAATGTCAATATATTCCGTAATATTTCCGTAATATTTGTCATTTTTTCGTTATTTTGGGTAATTTCGCAAAAAAACAGCCACACTAGAATGTGTGACTGCCTGCATAATTGATTGTATAATTGATATCTGCACTCATCTGGCTCTTTAACGCTTCTATTGAATCAAACTTCATCTCAGGTCTTACGAACTTATGAAGCTCTACCATGATATCCTGTCCGTAAACATCCTGCCCAAAATCTATGATATATGTCTCTGCACCGATTGGATTTTTGCCCTCTATAGTAGGCTTGCATCCTATATTGGTTACACCAAGGTACCAGTTGTTCCTGACAAGAACTCTTGACATATACACTCCCTTTGGCGGAAGCAGCTTATCGTGCGGCACTGAAAGGTTGACCGTCGGAATGCCAATAGTCCTGCCTAGTGCTCTGCCATGCACTACTCTTCCTTTTATGAAAAAGGGATATCCCAGCAGTTCATTCGCCTTTTTAATATGTCCTGCCGCAATCTCCTCGCGGATATAGGTACTGCTTATATCCCTGTCTCCATCCTTTATCTTATCCACCACAATAAGCTTATATCCAAGCTCTCCTGCCATCGCAGAAAGCAGCTTGTGGTCTCCTGCCCTGTTGTGCCCGAAGCGGAAATCATCTCCGACAATGATACACTTGACATTAAGACTATTAACTATCCATCTGACAAACGCATCCGCCTCCATCGTCATCACCTGTGGCACAAACGGACACTCTATCAGATAGTCAATACCTGATTTTTCAAACACATACTCTTTTTCATCGTTTGTGATTATAACCTTTGACTCAACGCCAAGTACCTCCGATTTGGGAGGAATGTCAAACGTGAATATGATGCGCTTGTAGCCATGCAGATTGCTCTGTTCAATTTGCTTTTCCATCAGAAATTCATGTCCTCTGTGAAGCCCGTCAAACTTTCCAAACGAGATGACAGAAGGCTCCTTGACATGAAAATCCAGAGTTTTGCTTATATATTCCATAATATCTGTATACTATTCTATTCCATAAAAATCTTTACCGGCTTAAATTCACCGGCCTCATCAAGATACGAATACACCCCGGCAAATATGCCCTCATGATTGTATACTCTGTATCTTATATCAGAGTCAGCACTGTGTTTTAAATAATCCGTAAGCACTGCCGGAATTTTATTTCCATTTCTGACAAGCTTATCAGCATCTGAAGCAGTATGCACTGCCGGCAGATTTTCGAATACTCCGTCAACAGGCATAACCATATCAAAGCAGCCTTCATCCACCTTTGACTGAATCTGTGAAAGTGTAAGTGCATGCTCTAAGTCAAAGCCTGCTACCCTTACTCTAAGCAGTGACTTCATGCAGCCATGGCAGCCCAGCCTCTCTCCAATGTCATTGCACAGCGTCCTGATATATGTGCCCTTTGAACAGTGCACCGTCATCGTAACCTCAGGCAAATTAATGCTTTCAACCTTGATATCAAACACCTCGATATCCCTGGCTTTTCTCTCTATAACCTTGCCCTCCCTGGCAAGCTCATAGAGCTTTTTCCCATTGACCTTTAGAGCCGAATACATTGGCGGCACCTGCTTTTGTCTGCCAATAAACTGTGATATTGCATCATACACCGCCTGCTTGGTCACATTGACCTTAGCCTGATTTAAGACCTGCCCTGAAATATCCTGTGTATCTGTCTCCTGTCCTAAAAGCAGCACAGCTTTATAGACCTTGTCCTTATCTGTCAAAAGGTCACACACTCTGGTTGCCTTTCCAAGGCAGACAGGAAGAACGCCCTCTGCATCAGGATCAAGTGTACCTGTATGACCAATCTTCTTCTGGTGGAATATGCCTCGAAGCTTTGCTACAACGTCAAAGCTTGTATAGCCCTTTTCCTTGTATACATTGATTATTCCATTAACCATCTGCCCAAGAATCTCTCCCTAAATATTGTCCTTAATTGCCGTAAGGATGCGGTCTGTTGCCACCTCAAGCGGTCCGTCAATCGTAAATCCGGCGGCCTTTACATGTCCTCCACCGCCAAATACCGACGCAACCTTTGCCACATCATAATCACCGTTTACGCGCAGGCTGCCCTTGTAGGTACCATCCTCATTTTCGTAGAGAAATACAGCAACCTTTATATCCTTTGTCACGCGCAGCTGATTTACAATACCGTCGAGATGCTTTGGAAGCACATCGTACTTCTCCATCTCAGCGCGCGATACTGCAGACAATATAACATCACCATTCAGATACAAAGCAGCATTCAAAAGTGCCTGCCCCATAATCTTGTTCTGGGCAAATGTCTTTGTATAAAATGTATCATCGATTATCCTTGAATAATCAATGCCCATCTCCATCAAAGAGCCTGCTATATCCATAGTCTTTTTTGAAGTGCATGAATACTGGAACACGCCTGTATCATGCACCATGCCTGTGTAAATACACTCTGCTATCTGTATTGTGATGCGCTCCTTCGGCAGAAGTTCAAACACAAGCTCACAGGTTGAGCTTGCATCCGGAAAGATGTAATTTGCGTCTGCAAAGGCCCCGTTTGTAACATGATGATCTATGCAAAGTGTCCTTTTTGCAGACTCAAAATACTTAGCTGCACTTCCCATTCTGCCTGTGTCACTGCAGTCACATGCTATGAACAGATCGTATACTGTATCATCCGCATAGCTGCTGTCAATCTCATCTGCTCTTTGCATGAACTTAAAGATGTTTGGGCTTGGCTCTAAATAAAGCCTTGCCTTTATATCAGGATAATAATCCTTTATGTAGTTGTATACAGCAAGTGTTGAGCCGACACAGTCGCCGTCCGGTCTCACATGACCGGAAACAGCAACTGATTGTGCATCCTTTAAAATAGAATCAATCTCTGTCATAATCAATCCTCTTTGTTAATCCTCTTTGAGATTTTTTGTTACTTCATCAATCTTTTTAGACATCTCAACACCATACTCTATAGACTGGTCTATGATAAATGTAATGGCCGGTGTATTTCTTAAATTGATGTTCTTTGCGAGAGTTCTGCGTATATATCCCTCCGCTGACTTAAGTCCTGCAAGTGTATCGGCCTGTGATTTCTTGTCACCAAGCACACTGATATAAGCCTTTGCTGTCTTTAAATCAGGTGCCACCTCGACAGCAACAACACTTGTCATGGGATTGATACGCGGATCCTTTATCTCACCGCGTATGATATTTGACAGTTCACGCATTACCTCTTCGTTGATACGAATATTTTTTATGCTGTTCTTTCTCATATAATCCCGCTTTCTTTTTATATTAAACCGCAACTATCCGAATAGCTGCATTAATTCAAGATAACCAATATATGATTATCTTGGAACCTCTACCATCTTGTAGGCTTCTACGATATCCAATTCCTGAATATCATTAAATCCGTCAAATACAAGACCACACTCGTAGCCTGTCTTGACCTCCTTGACGTCATCCTTGAATCTCTTGAGTGAAGCAAGGTCTCCCTCGAATATCTGCTCACCCTCTCTGCTAATTCTGACACGGCAGCCTCTCTCCATAAATCCGTCAAGCACATATGAACCTGCAATGTTTCCAACGCCTGAAGCCTTGAAAATCTGTCTGATTTCCGCATGTCCGATAACCTTTTCCTCAAATACAGGATCAAGCATACCCTTCATGGCAGCAGATACATCCTCGATTGCATTGTAGATGACCTTGTAAAGTCTGATATCTACGCCCTCACGGTCTGCTGTAGCCTTGGCAACAGGATCCGGTCTGACATTAAAGCCAATGATGATTGCATTTGATGCTGATGCAAGGATAACATCTGACTCGTTGATGGCACCAACGCCGCCATGGATGACCTTGACCACAACCTCCTCATTTGAAAGCTTGACAAGACTCTGCTTAACAGCTTCAACTGAACCCTGTACATCTGCCTTTACGATGATATCAAGCTCCTTCATGTTGCCTGACTGAATCTGTGAGAACAGATCATCAAGTGACATCTTTGCCTTTGTATCCTCGATGAGCTTATTCTTTTCCTCTGAAATATATGTGTCAGAGAATGCCTTTGCCTCCTTCTCTGAATCACATGCCACAAATGTCTCACCTGCTGATGGCACACTGTTAAGTCCAAGTATCTCTACAGGTGTAGAAGGCTTAGCCTCCTTTACTCTGCGACCCTTGTCATCAATCATGGCTCTTACCTTACCATAGCTGCTTCCGCATGCGATAGGATCTCCGACATGGAGTGTTCCTTTTTGTACAAGCACTGTGGCAACCGCACCACGGCCCTTATCAAGCTGCGCCTCGATTACGAGACCTCTTGCGTTTCTATCAGGATTAGCCTTGAGCTCGAGCACCTCTGCTGTGAGAAGAATCATCTCAAGAAGATTGTCGATACCCTCCTTAGTATGTGCAGATACCGGACAGAATATTGTGCTTCCACCCCAATCCTCCGGGATAAGCTCATACTCTGAGAGCTCCTGCTTAACCTTGTCGATATTGGCACTTGGCTTATCTATCTTGTTGACAGCAACGATAATCTCTACACCGGCTGCCTTTGCATGGTTTATAGCCTCAACAGTCTGTGGCATTACACCATCATCTGCAGCAACAACAAGGATTGCGATATCAGTAGAGTTTGCACCACGCATACGCATTGCTGTAAATGCCTCATGTCCCGGTGTATCAAGGAATGTAATGTTCTGGTCATTGATTGATACAACAGATGCACCAATGTGCTGTGTGATACCACCTGCCTCACGGTCTGTAACACGTGTCTGTCTGATGGCATCAAGCAGTGATGTCTTACCATGATCTACGTGACCCATTACGCAGACTACAGGTGGACGAGGAACCATCTTGCTCTCATCCTCTTCATCCTCCTTGAGAAGCTCTGCAATCACATCGACCTTCTCCTCTTCCTCACATATGAAATTGAACTCTAAAGCAATCTCCTCAGCGGCTGCAAAATCAACCTCAGAGTTAACTGTTACCATCTCGCCCTTCATGAAAAGCTTCTTTACGATGGCTGAAGGCTGAACCTTCATCTTGTCAGCTAAATCCCTGATTGTAATCTTCTCCGGAAGAGAAATTGTCTTAATCTCGTTCTCATCCTCTTTTGGCTGTGCCTTAGGCTGCTGTGGCTTTTTCTTGCCGCCGTGCTTCTCGAGATTGATGTAATTCTCCTGCTTCTTTCCGAGCTTATCCTGCTTCTGGCTCTGATTGTGATTGTGCTTATTCTTTCTGTCGTTGCCTCTGTCTCTGCTCTCCTTGCCTCTTACATCATCAGGAGCTGCCACTGCAACGGTTTCTTTTCTGAAACGGTTTCTATCATCGCTTCTGCCGCCTGCTCTCTCGTTATTTCTGTCATTGCTTCTGCTTCTGTCATTATTTCTGTCAAAGCTTCTGCCACCCTCAGCAGGACGTCTCGAGTCATTTCTGAAACCTCTGTTATTGTCTCTGTTATTGTCTCTATTGTTGTCTCTGCTGTTATCGCGGTTATTGTCGCGATTGTTTGGTCTTCTATCGCTGTTTCGGTCAGTATTTCTGCTTCTATCGACATTTCTATCGGTATTTCTGTCAGTATTTCTGTTGTTGGTTCTATCGCCATTATCCTGACGTCTGTCGCCTCTTCTATCAGCGTCAGCCTGACGTGCCGGACGTGAATTGGCTGTCTTCATATCTGCATACGGATCCGCTGTACGCTCACTTATAGGACGCATAGCTCTCTCTCCGACAGGTCTTGGCTTAATAATGTTGTGCTGCTCAGGACGTGACGACTGATTATCGCGTCTGCCATTGCCATTTCTTCGCTGCGAACCATTATTTCCATTATTTCCGCTGCCGTTTCCACCATTTGGTTTTCTTCCCTGCTTACTGTACTGGGCATTGAAAACTGCTGTGATGCTTGCCTTTTTCTTTGGTCTGTCGGAAACCTTTGCCTCATCCTTTTTAGGCTCTTCCTTCTTAGGTGCCTCTTTTTTTACTTCTGCTTTTGTGTACTTCTTTCGCACAATTTTCTGTGCCTCGTCCTCAAGCCCGCTCTGCACATTTTTGACAGCAAACTGTGTGCCGTTTAATGTGTCTATGACGTCCTGCGACTTTATATTTAATTCTTTTGCAAGTTCATGAACTCTCATTTTTGCCATATATCTATTTTCCTCCACTATTCAGTTTTATTCGACTGCAGCTTTTTTATCACTGCATTTGCAAGGTTTTCATCCGTTACTGCAAGGGAAGCGCGAAACTCTTTGCCTATTGCATTCCCTAACCCCACCTTGTCACTATAAAAATAAATCGGAACCTCATAGAAAGCAGTCATATCTGAAAAATGCTTCTTGGTATTGTCTGACGAATCATCTGCAACTATTACTAAAAATGCCTTTCCTGTCTTTACTGCTTTCTCCGTTGAAAACTCTCCGCTAACCACATTGCCTGACTTTGCTGCTAATCCCAGCATAGAAAGTACTCTATCTGTCAATTTGGTTCATCTCCTTTTCAAGCTCCTCATATACCTGTTCTGATACACTAACACCAAGGGAACGCTCAAGTGCCTTTGTCTTTTTAGCCTTTTTAAAGCATTCAAGACTCTTACATATATAAGCTCCCCTGCCGTTTTTCTTGCCGGTGTCATCGAGAATGAGGTCTCCCTCCGCAGTCTTTACCACGCGGATAAGCGACTTCTTTTCCTTCATCTCCTGACAGCCTACGCATTTGCGCATTGGAATCTTTTTATTTGCCATTACTGCTCATCACCACTATCTGCCGCATCATTTTCTGTACCTGCTGCTTCGTTCTCGTCAGCCTCTGTATCAAAAGCCTCTGCCTGTACATCTGCCTGTTCTGTATCAGCTAATCTCTCGTTCTCAGCAAGCTCATCATCCGAATAATCATAATCGTCATCATAATCATCCTCTTCATAGTCATTCTCATAATCCATGAAGTCCCCTGACTCTCTGGCCTGTGTCTCGCTCTTGATATCAATCTTGAAGCCTGTAAGTCTTGCTGCAAGTCTTGCATTCTGTCCTTCCTTACCGATTGCAAGTGAAAGCTGATAATCCGGAACAACAACCTTTGCTGATTTCTCATCTGCATCTGCGATAACAGAGATAACCTTTGCAGGGCTAAGTGCGTTCTGGATAAGTATTGCCGGATTCTCATCCCATGTGATGATATCGATTTTCTCACCGCGAAGCTCATTTACGATAGCATTTACTCTGGCACCATTCATACCTACACATGCTCCTACAGGGTCTACGTTTGGATCATTTGACCATACTGCAATCTTTGTTCTGCTTCCGGCCTCACGTGAAATAGCCTTTATCTCAACTATGCCCTCTTTAACCTCTGTAACCTCTGACTCGAAAAGTCTCTTCACAAGCTCAGGATGTGTTCTTGAAACAAGAATCTTTGGTCCCTTTGATGTGGACTTAACCTCAAGGATATATACCTTGATACGCTCTGTAGGCTTGAATACCTCACCCTTTATCTGCTCACTCTCAGTCAGAAGTGCATCTGCCTTACCTAAGTTGATGCTGACATTCTTTCCGATGTATCTTTGAACAACACCTGTCACAACATCCTTTTCCTTGCTGTTGTACTCGTCAAATATTACCTTTCTCTCCTCCTCGCGGATTTTCTGAAGGATAACATTCTTTGCGTTCTGTGTAGCAATACGTCCGAATTCCTTTGACTTAACCTCAACTCTCACGATATCTCCAAGCTGATAGTTACCGTTTACATTGTGCGCATCTGCTAAAGAAATCTCCTCAACCGGATCCTCAACCGTATCTACAACCGTCTTCTCCTGGTAGCATGAGAAAGCACATGTCTCAGGATCGATTTCTACCTTTACATTGTCTGATTTACCAAAATGGTTCTTGCAAGCAGTCACAAGAGAGTTCTCAATTGCCTCAAGTAAAGTTTCTTTACTGATGTTTTTCTCCTGCTCTAATATATTTAACGCTTCTAATAACTCATTGCTCATTATTTTTTCCTCCTATTTGTGTTATCGTGCGCTTTAATTAAAAATCCAATGCCTGACGTATAAGCGCAATGTCACTCTTATTGAATGTAGTCTCATTGCCGTCTTCATCGGTTATTGTCACTGTATCCTTATCATAGGCTTTAAGCAGACCATAAAATTCCTTTGATTTGTTGATAGCCCTATATGTGCGAATCTCTATCTCCTTATTCATATTGCGCACATAGTCCTTTTCCTTCTTGAGAGGTCTTCCAAGCCCCGGCGAGCTGACCTCGAAGGTGTACGAATCAGGAATATAGTCCTCTCTGTCGAGAATCTCATTCATCTGCCTTGCAACCACTTCACAGTCATCAACAGTTATGCCACCCTCCTTATCGATATATGCTCTCAGGTAGTTCATGCCGCCTTCCTTAACATACTCGACATCAACAAGCTCAAAATTCATGCTGTCAAGAATTGGTTGTATAAAGCCCTCTGTCTTTGCCTCATATACACTTGCCTTTGACATTCTATCACCTCTCTTTTTTATACTTGTAACTATTCATAATTGTTCCAAGTGGTTCTGAATAGCTGCCTGATGTTTATAAACGTGAATTGAGAGAGGACTTTTGCCCTCTCTCAATCTAGTCAACGTTGTTATCATAGGTATAATAGCACTATCAGAAAAAAAAATCAAGTTTTTTTAAAAAAGTACTTGCTTTTTTTGAAACTCCATGATAGTATAATACACGGTTCGTTGGTCAAGCGGTTAAGACGCCGCCCTCTC
>ERZ791760.191-NODE-191-length-36989-cov-3.508799_pt1 | contig 36989 bp, 30 predicted proteins | sample MGYA00509950_ERZ791760 | MGnify/ENA primary metagenome ERZ791760 (study PRJEB30046, sample SAMN00792002) | human gut metagenome | study: EMG produced TPA metagenomics assembly of the A metagenome-wide association study of gut microbiota in type 2... | reverse complement strand
CATCCATGCGGGCTGCCCCGGCCTGCCGGGAACGTCTCAGCGATGTTGAGGCCGCAACACCGGCAGTTTCAGTCGCACAAGTGGGTAAGTTAACGGCTGGCTGCTACGGACCGTAGGCCGGGTAAGGCGCCAGCCGCCACCCGGCAATAAAGCGGCTCCGTGCCTGATATCATGCTCGGCGGCGCTGCGCTTACGTGGGCTTACGGTAAGGAGTAACAATCTGATATATAAATGGTTAAGTAGGCCGGGGAGGGCGACAGCCGCTGCCCGGCAGAAAGGCGAGCATATTAGCGAAAACAGGTTTGTCATCAGTCTCAAGGAATGCCTATGAACGTAACCCGAAAAGAGCAGCGCATTATTCAGCGCGCGCTGAATGCCTGGCAGGCCAGCGGGGAGTTAACCCCCTCGGACAGCCAGCGGCTGGCGCAAACGATGCGCGTCTCCCCCTTCGACTGGCGGCGCCTGAGCCGCTATGCCTTCTGGACCGCGCTGGCCTGCGTGCTGATTTCCCTGGGCAGTCTGTTCGCCGACAGCGAGCTGGTGGCGTGGCTGCTGAGCCTGTTCAGCCACTCGGCGCTGATGCGGATCCTGCTGCCTGCGCTGCTGGCAGTCGTCTGCTACGGCTGGGGTTTTCGTCGCCAGCGGCGGGAGACGCAGTGGCACTACAGCACCGAGGCGATTTTGTTTCTGGGCGTCGTCTTTACCGCCGTGGCGCTATGGCAGCTTGGCGAACGGCTGGATAACGGCAGCGGCCATATCGCACCGCTGTTTCTGGCCGGATGCGTGATTTACGGCGCCATCGGCTATATTGCCCGCTCCGGGCTGGTGTGGCTCTTTTTTCTGCTGGCGCTGGGCAACTGGTTCGGCGCGGAAACCGGCTACGTCTCAGGGTGGGGCGCCTACTGGCTGGGCATGAACTACCCGATTCGCTTCGTCCTGTTCGGCGGCGCGCTGCTGGCGCTCTGCTACGGCGCGCAATCCCTGCTTCGCCAGCGGCAGCTGTTTACCGTCAGCAAGGCGATGGGCCTCACGTACCTGTTTATTGCGCTGTGGATCATGTCGATTTTCGGCAATTACGACGCAGACAGCTGGTACCAGGTGAGCCAGGCGCGACTCCTGCCGTGGGGGCTGCTGTTTGCCGTAGCGGCCGGCGTCTGCATTTTTATCAGCCTGAAAACCGATGACGGAATGCTGCGCGGCTTCGGACTAACCTTCCTGGCGATCAATCTCTATACCCGTTTCTTTGAGTTTTTCTGGAACGGGATGCACAAAGTGCTGTTTTTCCTGATCCTTGCCGTCTCGCTGGCGGTGATTGGCCGCTATGCCGAGCGCATCTGGCATGCGGGAAACGTTAAGCCATGAAAAATTAAGCGTTTTTAAAGAAGTGTGGCTGGCGGCAGCGACGTCCTGCGCGAATTGTCGTATAAGCGAATTTTACGCTTTTGACAGGGGAGCGAGATGAATAAGGAGTCGATTTTTCGCCAACTAGAACAACGGATCGCCGGGCGAGCGCTGACGGCGGAAGCGCTGGGCGAGTTTAACGCTATGGCCATCGCCGATAGCTTGAAGCAAAAACGCAGCATCATCAGCCATCATCTGAATAATCTCCATCGCGAGCAGCGGGTGGTCAAAGTGAACGGTCGCCCGGTGCTGTTTTTACCCGTTACCGTTCTGCGCGATCATCACCGCCTGGCGGTTCGGCACGGCGAATACGCCTCCATTCAGGCGCTGTGCGCGGATCGTCAGGATAGTCTGGCGCAGCTGATTGGCGCGCAGGGCAGCCTGCAGGAAGCATTGCGCCAGTGCAAGGCTGCCATCAGCTACCCTGGCGCAGGTCTGCCGCTGCTGCTGCGGGGCCCTACTGGCACCGGGAAAAGTTTTCTAGCTCGCCAGCTCTGGCACTACGCAATAGATGAAGGTATTTTACCTGCCGATGCGCCTTTTACCGTATTTAACTGCGCCGAGTACGCGAATAATCCAGAACTACTGACCTCGAAGTTATTTGGTCATGCGAAGGGGGCCTTTACCGGCGCCGATAAGGCCGTTCCTGGTCTTATCGAGACCAGCAACGGCGGGGTGTTGTTTATCGATGAGGTTCATCGGCTGCCGCCCGAAGGCCAGGAAAAGTTGTTTCATTTTATGGATAACGGTAGCTGGCGCCGGCTGGGGGAGAGCGCCGACGAGCGCAGCGCCACGGTGCGGCTAATTTTTGCTTCAACCGAGGATCTGGAAAAACACTTCCTGGCGACCTTTATTCGCCGTATTCCGGTGATTGTAAAAATTCTGCCGATCGCTGAACGCGGCCAATTCGAGCGGCTGGCGTTTATCCACCACTTTTTCCGCCGTGAAGCCCAGCGTTTGAACCACGATCTGGCGCTGGATGGCGAAATCGTCAGCCAGCTAATGCGTGAAACGCTTGAAGGAAATGTCGGTGGGCTGGAAAATTTGATTCGCAATATTTGCGCCAGCGCCTGGACATTTGGCGAACGTGATAGCGGTCTTTTACATATAAAAGCGGGTTTGCTGCCCGACCGATTACTGGCGGATGCGCCTTTTACCCTTCAGCAAAATAGCGAGCGGGTTATGATTTACCGCGATGGCGACGCGCAGCCTCTTTTTTCTGGTCGTCACCATGAATACCAACGGCTAACGGAAAATATTTGTAGCCTGTGCGAGGAGTTGGCTCAGGATAATATTAGCGTGCGGACCTTTGAAAAGCTTATTTATCAGAACGTGACGCTCTATCTTGATGCGCTGATGAATCAGGAGAGTACGGTCTCTCTGCAGGACAAACGGCTGCGCTTTATTGAAGATGTGGGCAAAGCAATCGCTGTCAATTATGACCTTCAGCTAAATGTCGAATTCGCTTATCTTACCGGCCGCTACCTCACCAGCCTCCCTCTGGCGCCGCGCAGCGTTGCTGAGCCCGTGCGTCTGGTGATGCAGCGCTGGCTGGACTCCTCGGCGGGGCTGGCGCAACGCATCGCGGAGAAACTACTGGATGTCGTCAATAATAAATACGATCTGCTCATCGATACGCTTGACCGTCTGGCGATTACCGCCATTGTCAGTAATGCTATCGATGCGACCAGCGGCGGAAAAGTGAAAGCGCTGATAATCGCCCACGGTTATTCGACCGCCAGCAGCATTGCCGGCGTTGCCAACCGCCTGATTGGCGAGAAGATCTACCAGGCCATGGATATGCCGATGGAGGTGGCGTTTAACGATGTCAGTCGCGCCGTGGTTGATTATCTCCAGCATACGGACACGCGTGCGGGTGTGATGGTGCTTATTGATATGGGCTACACCAAGGAGATTGCCGATGCGCTTTTGTCGGTGATTAACGGCCCGCTGGTAGTGGTGGATAACGTAACGACCCGCATGGCGCTGAACGTTGCCAGCGAGATCGCGTTGGGAAAAAACATCGAACAAATCGCCGAAGAGATCGTGCCGCTTAATCAGTCGCGTTGGGATGTGTTCTGGCCCGCAGAAAAAAAAGAGCGTGTGCTGCTGGTGACCTGTATTACAGGTATCGGTACCGCATTTAAATTTAAAAATCTAATGGAGAAGAGCCTGCTCAACGATTTTGATATTAACATCATCGCCTGCGAGTATACGCGCTTAAAAACAGTCGTACGGCGGTATCGTTGCTCCACCAGTATGAAGTTATTGCGGTCGTGGGTACCCACGACCCGCAGCTGGCCGGAGTGCCCTGGGTTGGCATTGAGGAACTACTTGGCGAGCAGGGGCATCGACATCTGAGTCAGCTCTTAAGCGGCTATCTTAATGAAAAGCAAATTGCGCTGATTAATAAAAATATGGTTCGTGAGTTTTCACTGCATAACGTTGTCAACTCTCTGACGATACTGAATGCTGGAAAAACCATGGGCCATATCGAAACCATTATCGCTGAGTGGCAAAATACGCTTGGTTTTCATTTTAATAATAACTTAATTATCAGTTTATATGTGCATCTCAGCTGTATGATTGAGCGTCTGGTAATGCGTAATGAAATTAGCCATTATAAAGATCTTGAGCAATTTACCCGCCAGCATGGTGAATTTATTGCCATGGTGAATCACTCGTTCCAGCGCCTGAAAATACTCTATAACGTGGCGCTACCGGTAGCGGAAATTGGCTATATTCACGATATTTTTGAATTACGTATTGAAGATTTTAGCTGGTAATCCTCAACGCAGCCCCGGAGAATTACGCCGGGGCTGGCAGGCGGTTAGCGAATCAATATTCGACTTTCCACATATAGCGGCGGGTGGTCAGCGGGTGGTTGCGAGCGGTGGCCAGCGCCAGGTTGTAAACATCCAGTACGCAGTTGTGCAGCAGGCCGCAGAAATATTCGCGCACGCTGGCGTGCAGTGCGTCGATTCCCACCTTTTCCACGTCAATAATCTGCAGTTTTCCCTGGTAACGTTCGATAAAGCGGATCGCGCGATCATCCAGCGGGCGGGTGCGGCCGCTGCTTTTTAATAAAATAAACGGCGTTCCCGTTTCGGTAATCTCAAAGGGGCCGTGGAAATACTCGCCGCTGTGGATGCTGGCGGAGTTAATCCACTGCATCTCCAACAGAATACAGATGGATTCCTGATGCGCGGCGCCGAATGAGGGGCCGCTGCCCATCATGTAGATGACCTTTTCGGTCTTCCAGGCTTCGGCAAAATGGCGCGCATCCGCCTGAACCTGCTGCTGAGCGCCGCGTACCACGGATTCAAAACTGGCAAAGGCGCTGACCATCTCATCGTAATGGGCGTATCCCTCAGTTTGCGCAAGCACTTCCAGCGCCAGCCACAGGCTGTATGCCGCTTTTTGCTGCGTCGGATCGACGGTTTCGGGATAGCGCGCCCAGCAGTATTCAATAGTGTAATCGCTGTGTTCGCACAGCGGCGTGCCGGGGGTATATACCAGTCCAATAGTGGCGGCGCCTTTCTGACGCGCGATGCGGGCGGCTTCCACCGTTTCAGCGGTGTTGCCCTGCTGCGAGGCGAGGATCACTACGCTGTTTTTACCTAACGCGTTCGGCGTCGCATGGACAAATTCATTACTGGTAACATAGCCGACGGCCAGCTTTTTAGCTTCACAATCGAGAAAATATTTCCCCGGCCAGAAACCGGTTAATGAACCACCGCAGCCAACAAACCATACGCGCTCAATGTGCTGCTTAGATAAAATATCGCGAATAATAGTATGTGCGTTTTGATGAGCTATAGACATATTGGTCTCCTTGGGATGTAACGGGTCCTCCGCTGAAACGCGGATAACTTTTACTATGCGTCAATTAATTGAGTTGTTTACTTTTCATTTTCTGGTGGAAATGCGGATCCTTCGGTATTGCGGGATCGATGCCCTTCACTGGCGGCAGTCGGGCACAAACCATTTGTAACGGAATAATATATTCAAAGACCGCAAAGTCGGGATCGTTAATAAATGCGAAGGGCATATTTTTGCCGTTATTTTCGACTTGTGGACCAATGCGATAAATATGCTGAGTCCAGCCGCCAAGTATTTCCGCCAGGCGATCCTGACGCTCATCGGGAAACGGATCGAGCATGATCAGGGTAGAGCGCTCGTCGAAGGCGTTATAGATCCCGTGGATGAACTCCTCAAATTCGTAACCGGCAACCGGACAGCGTAGCGTTTCAAGCATCTTTAGCGCACCTTCCTGAACGGTGCCAAACAGCCTTGCCGGACCGGTCAGGCGAATGTCCGCGCTGTCGATAAGCGGTCGGGCATGATTGAGAGCCCACGCCTGCGAGGCCTCAATGAGCGTCGGCAAATGATTAAACGTGATATCCATGCGGACGAGTAGCGCCTTGCGCTCCTCATCGCTCAGGCGCCGCTGGCGACTGGCGACAGCAAGCGTTAGCAGCATCAGATTAAGTATGGTGCAGTGATACCCTTTGGTTTTGGCGCCAGCCCGCTCTTCTCCACAGGGTACTGTTAAGACCAAATCTGCCGCCCGGTCGATAACGGCTGGCGCTTCCCCGGCCATGGAAGCGGTAAGATGCCCGGCTGCCCGGGCGCGTTCCATTGCGGCGAGGGTAGAGAGGCTGCCGCCTCCCTGAGAAATGCCGATGACCAGCGCTTTGTCGCTGAGGGTCAGCGCCGAATCATCCAGCAGAAAAGGCCAGTAGACATCAACGGGTAGCCCGCACCACTGCTGCATAAACGAGCGGGCGGTCAGCGCGCCGTGATAAGAGGTACCGGAGCCGGTCAGGATAATACGCGTGACGCCGCGCTCCGTTAGCGCTTTTGCCGCCTGCCAGAGATCTTCCCGCGTCTGCGTCAGCATAGCGAGCAGACAGGCGGGTGTTTCATTCATATAGTCTTCTACGTGCATAGGTGATATTCCTCTTCTTAAAGCAGGCCTAGCGCGCTGGCCGCCATGCCAAACGCGACGGTTCCTAGCAGGATCCAGTTAATATTGACTCCCTTGCGGATCAACTTGTACATCCCAAGGGTGAAAAGCAGCGGCAGCAGCGAAGGAAGTATTTTGTCAATAAACTCCTGCGCCTTCATGGTGGTCTGCCCGGCGGTAAAGCTGAGCGGGGTGGTGATATCTATCATGCTGGCGGTCATCGCGCCGACGACCATGAGGCCAACAATTGATGCGATATAGGTCACCCGGTCCATAAGGCCGCTTTGGTAAATTCTCATCAGCCAGGTCGTACCCGCCCGGTAGCCGAGCTTCAGGCCATACCAGCGGCACAAAAGATGCGGCAGGTTATAAACTAACAGCGCCAGTATCGGTCCCAGCAGGCTGCCCTGCTGGGCGAAATAGATACCCATCCCGGCGGCGATAACCTTTAATGATCCCCAGAATATGGAGTCGCCGATGCCCGCCAGCGGCCCCATCAGGCTGGTTTTAATCGCGTTTATCGACTCCTCATTAAATTCGGGGTTACGCTGGTTCTCTTCTTCCATGGCAATCGACAGGCCGAAGATAAAGGTCGAGAGATGGGGCGTGGTGTTAAACAGCACCAGATGACGCTGCAGGGCGCGCCCCAGCTCCGTTGGGTCCTGATAGATGCGCTTCAGGGCTGGCGACATTGCGAAGGCATAGCCCATATGCTGCTGGCGCTCGTAGTTCCAGGAGCCCTGTAGCGTAAAGGAGCGCCAGAACACGCTGCGTAAATCGCGGGCGGTGATGCGGCTTGCATCATCGCTTTGCGGCTGGGTAGCGCCAGTCACAGTTTGCGTCATTTCGCTCATGATTAGCTCTCCTGCTGCTTAAGATTAAGGAACTGGCTGATGATAAATGCCAACACCACAGCGAACAGCGCGATGGCGATGATATCCAGTTTGGTATATGCCGCTATCAGAAATCCCAGACCGAGGTACGGCATCAGTTTGCTGCTGAGCATCATGCTGATCAGCAGGGCGAAGCCGAGCGCTGGCAGGATCTTACTGGCGACGATCAATCCATTGGTTATCACCGGTGGAATGGCCTCCAGGAACCAGCTTACCGCCGAAGAACCAAGCAGAATGGCAAAAAATACCGGTAGAAATCCGTTTAAAAAATAGAGTAGCGTCGGACCGGCGAGGTGCATCAGGCCGACCATTCGGGTATTACCCTGTGCCGCATAGCGGTCCGCCAGATGACCAAAGCGGGCGTTCACCACGCGCACCAGGATTCCCAGCGTCTGCGCCAGCATTGAGACAGGGATGGCGATGGTGAGCGCAGCCTCTGGACCACGACCGGACATGATCGAAAACGCGGTGGCCAATACGGAGCCGGTCACGATATCTGGCGGGTGCGCGGCGCCGATGGCGACGTTGCCGAGGAAAATAAGCTCCAGCGTAGCGCCAATCAGAATCCCCTCATGTAAATTACCGCAGACCAGACCGGTGAGGGCGCACATCACCAGCGGTCGATCGATCATTGATACCCCAAGCAGGCGGCCATCAAGTATCCCCAGGGCAGCGATCAGTCCGAGTAACGTTGCGGTGAGCAACATAGTGACCTCCGAAGTTAAAGTTGGTCGTTAAGGAGTTCAGCCGAGTGGGCGGGTACCTGACGCATCTCCAGCCGAATACCTTTTTCTTTTAGCACTCTGCTATGGGCGATTTCCTCTTCGGTCAGATAGATGGCCTTGCCGAATTGTCTTGCCCCTTCCTTCTGTGGCAGACCGCCGTAATTAATTGCGCTAATTCCTGGGACTTTTTCCACTAGCGCGAGGGTTTCCGCAGTATTGCCCAGGACCACCATGACTTTTTTATGATCCAACTTGCCGCTGTTAAGCTTTTCCGCCGCCTGTTCAACGGTGGCGATGTCCAGCGTGACGCCCGCTGGCTTTGCCAGGTTAAGCGACATCGTAATGAAGGCATCCGCCGCGGCTTTGGCGTTGGCGACGATGATATGGTCGATATCCAGCGCTCGGGTCCAGGCAAAAACCACCTGGCCGTGCAGCAGCCGATAATCAATGCGCACGAGTTTAATCATGAGATTCTCCCTGTGGGTCAGAGGATGGTTGTGTTATTAGAGGATTGATGAAAACAATGGATTCACGCGCCGCGCTGGTGGCGTAGATAATCGCGGCCTCGGTAGTGGCTTCTTCGCACAGCAGAAACTCCAGCAGCAGAGTCAGATTGATGCCGGCGACCACGAAAACGTTGCGATGTCGCATCAAGACGCTCACGGCGCTATTGTTGATACTGCCGCCAAGCAGGTCGGTGAAGATCACCACTTCATCACCATTCGCCTGGACGATGAGATGCTCCAGGGTTTGCTCCAGCTGTTCGGTGGTCACGATATCTTCGTCATAGGCGCAGACCGGGATAACGCCGTGTTCGTCGCCAATCAGCAGCGACAAACTGTTCACCAGTCCGCGAGCAAAATGGCCGTGGCTGGCCACATAGATATGTTTCACCCGGTTTCTCCTTCATCCAGATAGCGGTATCTGTTAAGAGCAAAGGGCGTGCCAGAAATAAAAAATATTATTTATCAATTAATTAAATCGTCTGGTTCACACTAAAGTCGTTATTCCTGGCACAAGCGGGCTTATGAGCGCCAGAAACTTGGCACAAACGGCAGAAAAAGAGGGGGGAAAGAGTGGATGAAAAAAGTCCCGGGCGAGACGCTGCTGCGCCATGGCCCGGGCGTTCCCGGCAGAAGGGAATTAAATCTCGGTAATGGTCGTCGACTGCGGCAGACGCGACTTCGGCAGGGTAGCGTTGAAATCTTCTACGCTATGGTGGCCGACCGGGACTACCACCAGGCTGGTGTAGCCCTGGGCTTTCAGGTCAAATTCCTCATCGAGGATCGCAAAATCGACCCCTTCAATCGGCACGGCGTCGAGACCCATCGCCGCTACGCCCAGCAGGAAATTGCCGACGTTGAGATACACCTGTTTCGCCATCCACTGATCGTCATCTTTCAGCTCTTTGCGGTGCATATCGGCAAAGAAGGTGCGACCCTTGTGGTTAGCGGCTTTTGCGTCCGGGGTGGCGAAACGGCCATCGGCCTCTTCCTGATCCACCACGCGCTGCAGCCAGGCGTCGTCCATCGCGGTTTTCGCGCAGAACACCACCACGTGCGAGGCGTCGAGAATTTTACGTTCGTTGAACACGTAGGTGCCGCTGGCGGCTTTCGCCACGCGAGCTTTCCCTTCATCGGTGCTGGCGACAATAAAGTGCCACGGCTGGGAGTTGGTGCTAGACGGGCTGTACTGCAGCAGCGTTTTCAGCTGTTCCGCTTCCCCGGCAGTCAGCTTTTTCGTGGCGTCAAAGGCCTTGGTGGAATAGCGCTTCAAAGCGACCGATACGATATCCATAACTCTTCCTCACAGTTTACAGCACCTTACCGGTGCGTTCAGGAGAGGAAGAGTACAGCGAAGATCGCAAAATGATAAGGGTGAAAAATGCGATAACACTTATCGCATTTGGCTGAAAATCAGCGCGGACGCAGGCGCTGCTGCGCCTTTTTACTCAGCTTGTTCACCACCTGATGCCACGAATCGTCAATCAGCTCGGCCAGCAGATCCTCGCTGATATCCTCTCCTGGCACCACCGTGATCCAGTGTTTCTTGTTCATATGGTAGCCGGGTTCGATACTGCGATAAATTTGCTGATTCAGCAGCGACTTCTGCGGCTCGGCCTTGAGATTAACCAGCGCCCGCCCGCGAATAGTCATGGTGATCATAAAGATGCGGCCGTCGACCTTAAACACGTCGTACTCTGGCCCAAAGGGCCAGCAGTGTTCGGTAAACGGGTAGCTCAGGGCGATACGGTGAGCGCAGGGATGCAGTGTTTCCGGCGTCATTAGGCGTCCGCCTCATGCAGGGCGTGCCACATGGCTTCAAAGCCGAGGGCGATAATCTCCCGGGCGCGCTGCGGATCGTGGCTGGCGAATTCGATGGTGGTTTCCGCCAGCGACAGAAACAGGGCGTCGCCAAAGGCGCGGTACGCCTCGCTGAGGAATATCTCTTTCACCGACAGCTGGCACATTTCGTTGAGCTCCGGAAAGCTCTCTTTTACCTGGCGGCGGGTTTCGTCGGTGATGCGCTCGCTGAGCGCCATCCGGCGGATCGCTTTGTGCTCCATCGGGTTGCGCACGCCCCAGTCGATATAGCTGTTCCAGATATTGCGCGCGTTCTCTTTCGGGCGCTTCTCGTCCGGATCCAGCCCGGCGATCATTGTGCGCACCAGGCGCAGCTTAATCGCGAGGTACAGCTCGTTGAGCAACTCATCCTTGGTGGCGAAATAGCGAAACAGCGTTCCCTCGGCCACACCGGCGCTGCGGGCGATGGCCGACGTCGAGGCGGCTATGCCGGACTGGGCGAAAGCCGCGGTGGCAGCTTCCAGTAACGCTTGCTTTTTATCTTCACTCTTTGGACGAGCCACTACTTTTTTCCTCACGCAGGTTTAAACAAACCGCCGATCTTGGCACGTCTGACCAGGTCGCTGCAACGGCGGAACGCAAAAATTGAAAATCGTCTTGACGACTTTCATCGCTTTCCTAATAATGAGTGCGTACTCACTCATAATCAAGTTATATCATAAAGCCTCCGGGATGGGGGCTTTTGTCTGGTCAGGATATGAACCGTGTCACTTTCAGCGTGGTCGCCATCATGTTACTCGCAGCAGCAACGACATTGCCGTTTGTTCTTAATGCCGGTTTTGGTAAGGCGCCGCAGGGGGCACAGCTTAGCCAGGTGGAAGCGTCTCCCCACTACCGGGATGGCCAGTTCCATAACCAATTGCCCACGCCAGGGTTCACCGGGCAGAAAAATATGCTGGCGGCGTGGTGGGATTTCCTGATGACCAAACGGGAAAACGCCCGTCCCGCGCAACCGCTGCCGCTGGTGAAGACCGATCTGGCGACGCTGCCCCTCGGGCAGGACGTGATGGTCTGGCTCGGCCACTCCTCCTGGTACCTGCAGCTGGCGGGAAAACGCATCCTGATCGACCCGGTGTTCAGCGATTACGCGGCGCCGTTCTCTTTTATCAATAAAGCCTTCCCCGGCGACTATCCGTGGCGGGCGGAAGGGATGCCGGAGATCGATCTGCTGATCATCTCCCACGATCACTACGACCATCTGGATTACGCCACCATTCGCGCCTTACTGCCGAAAATTAAGCGGGTCATTACGCCGCTGGGGGTCGGATCGCATCTGCGCTACTGGGGAATGGACGGGGCGCTGATTACCGAAGCGGACTGGCAGCAGGCGGTACCGGCCAGCGACGAGCTCACCGTCCACGTGCTGCCGGCGCGGCACTTTTCCGGCCGTGGGCTGAAGCGTAACCAGACGCTGTGGGCCAGTTTTCTGTTCGTTACCCCGCAGCAAAAGATTTATTACAGCGGCGACAGCGGGTATGGGCCGCACTTTAAAGCGATAGGCGATGAGTTCGGTCCGGTCGATCTGGCGATCATGGAGAACGGGCAGTATGACCAGGACTGGAAATATATCCACATGATGCCGGATGAAACGGCTCAGGCTGCCGACGATCTGCGCGCTCGCGCGGTGCTGCCTGGGCATGCAGGACGATTCGTTTTGGCGAAACACAGCTGGGATGAACCGTATCAACGGCTGGCGGCTGCCAGCGAAGGAAGGGCCTGGCGTCTGCTGACGCCTGTGCAGGGCGAGCCGGTGTGGGTCGCCGATAAGACGCAATCATTTAACGCCTGGTGGCGCTAAGCGCCAGTGCAGTATCAGAGGAGAGAGCATATGACGATTTCCGCTCAGGTGATTGATACTATCGTCGAGTGGATTGATGATAACCTGCATCAACCGCTGCGTATTGATGATATCGCTCGCCATGCCGGGTATTCGAAATGGCATCTGCAACGGCTGTTTTTACAGTACAAAGGGGAGAGCCTGGGGCGCTATATTCGCGAAAGGAAGCTGCTGCTGGCCGCCCGCGATCTGCGCGACACCGATCAGCGGGTCTACGATATCTGCCTCAAGTATGGCTTCGATTCGCAACAGACCCGCGTCTTCACCCGGACCTTCAATCAGCCGCCGGGCGCCTACCGCAAAGAGAACCACAGTCGCGCCCACTGAGGCGCGCCTCTCCTGGTTTACCGCTCGAGGGAAAACCAGCGACGCCACACCCAGCGCAGCACCAGATACTCAATGGCGCCCAGCGCTAAGAACCACAGACAAAACAGCACCGTATAGAGCTGGTTGAGATCCATCATATGGAATGTCTCAACCAGCTTTTGCGCCAGCGTCAGGCCCAGCGAAGGCGCGGGCAACAGCAGACAGGAGAGCAGGGCCAGCAGTAAGATCCCGGCGGCGGAGAGCAGCGTTTCCAGTGGATGTTTCATGTCATGTTAATCATCAGTTAAAAAACATATTGTCCGGTAAAATAATGCTTAACGCAATATGCTTTGTTTTTTTACTCGCTATAACACGACTATTTTAAATATTATCGCCTGCCTTTCGCTCTCATGTTAATTAATCTGAAATAATTTGTAATTAAGTTAATTGCAGCCGGGTGTAAATTAACGTCATTATTATGCCAGCGCTTTTACAAAACTGTAAGTGCTATATCCCACCAGCGTAGCAATGATAATGGCTAACGCGATGTACAGCGCCAGTCGGCGCCCGCGGTAGATTCCAAACATATTTTACCTCGTTTAGTATTGGTTTATTAATATTCTGTAATAGTTGGTTTGTGGAATTAACTTATCACAAAATTTTTATTTTGCGAAAAATTTAGACTTGTATTGGTTCACATTTTTATCGGCATTTTTGCCCTCTTTTACTTCATTGGCCAGGAATGATTTCAGGCTTTCCGACTCACGGAATTTATAAGGAAAATGTAAATTGACCAAGATGAATAACCCAAAGTTTACGACGCCCTCGGGCGACACCGCGCCACGGCAGGTCTGGCAGCAGACCGTTGACGCAGTGCTGGCGCAGACCAAAAGCCAGGCCGCTGGGTTAAGTTCCGCAGACGCCGCCGAGCGCCTGAATACCTGTGGGCCGAACGCGCTGCCGGAAAAGAAAGGCAAACCGGGCTGGCTGCGCTTTCTCGCCCACTTTAACGACGTACTGATTTACGTGCTGCTGGCCGCCGCGGCGCTGACCGCCATCATGGGGCACTGGGTCGATACCCTTGTGATCCTCGGCGTGACGGTGATTAACGCCCTGATCGGCCATATCCAGGAGAGCAACGCCGAAAAATCGCTGCAGGGGATCCGCAACATGCTCTCCAGCGATGCCCGCGTCCAGCGTAACGGCAAGCATGAGACTATCCCGACGCGCGACCTGGTTCCGGGGGATATCGTTATCCTGCGCGCCGGCGACCGCGTGCCGGCGGATATGCGCCTGATTGAAACCCACAACCTGCGGGTGGAAGAGGCGATCCTCACCGGCGAGTCGACGGTGGTGGATAAAATCACCGACGCGCTGGAGGGCGATCTGCCGCTGGGCGACCGGGTGAACATGGTCTTTTCCGGGACCACCGTCAGCGCCGGCGGCGGCGTCGGCGTGGTGACCGCCACCGGCGCGCAGACCGAACTCGGCCATATCAACCAGATGATGGCGGGTATTGAGAAGCACCGTACCCCGCTGCTGGTGCAGATGGATAAGCTCGGCAAAGCGATTTTCGCCATTATTCTCGCCATGATGGTGGCGCTGTTTATCTTCAGCCTCGCGCTGCGGGATATCCCGATGGGCGAGCTGCTGCTGTCGCTGATTAGCCTGGCGGTAGCCGCGGTACCGGAAGGACTGCCGGCGATCATCTCGATTATTCTGTCGCTCGGCGTGCAGACGATGGCGCGCAAGCGGGCGATTATTCGTAAGCTGCCGACCGTGGAAACCCTCGGCGCCATGACCGTGGTCTGCTCGGATAAAACCGGCACCCTGACGATGAACGAAATGACCGTCAAAGCGATCATCACCGCCGACTGCTGCTATCGGGTGGAAGGCGACAGCTACGAGCCGCAGGGGCGGATCTTCCTCGAGGGGAGCGATGAGCCCGTGCAGGTTCAGCCCGGCACCGTGCTGGAGACCTGGCTGCGCACCATCGACCTGTGTAACGACAGCCAGCTTACCCAGGATGAGCGCGGTCTGTGGGGGATCACCGGCGGGCCGACCGAAGGGGCGCTTAAAGTGCTGGCGGCGAAAGCGCAGCTCCCGGCGGTGGAGGCCCGTCTGGTGGCCAAGATCCCCTTTGACTCGCAGTACAAATATATGTCGACCCTGCAGCACATCGATGGCAATGCCCGGGTGCTGATCACCGGTGCGCCGGACGTTATCTTCGCCATGTGCCGCGAGCAGATGAGCCGCCACGGCGCGGTGCCGTTCGAGGCGCAGTACTGGGAAGAGGAGATGGCGCGCTTCGCCCGTCAGGGACTGCGGATGGTGGCGGCGGCCTGTAAGCCGGCCAGCCTTGATGCCACCACCCTCAACCATGAGGACCTGCAGGAGGGACTGATTTTCCTCGGCATCGCCGGGATGATGGATCCCCCGCGTCCGGAAGCCATTGACGCCATCCACGCCTGCCAGACCGCCGGCATCCGCGTGAAAATGATCACCGGCGACCACCCGCAGACGGCGATGAGCATCGGCCAGATGCTGGGGATCACCAATAGCAGCCAGGCCATGACCGGCTACCAGCTGGAGCACATGGACGATGCGGCGCTGGCGAAGGCGGCGGTGGAGTACGACATCTTTGCCCGTACCAGCCCGGAGCATAAGCTGCGCCTGGTTAAAGCCCTGCAGGATAACGGCGAAGTGGTCGGCATGACCGGCGACGGCGTTAACGACGCGCCGGCGCTGCGCCAGGCCGACGTGGGTATCGCCATGGGTATCAAAGGCACCGAAGTCACCAAAGAGGCGGCCGACATGGTGTTGACCGATGATAACTTCGCGACCATCGCCAGCTCGGTAAAAGAGGGCCGTCGGGTCTATGACAACCTGAAGAAGACCATCCTCTTCATCATGCCGACCAACCTGGCGCAGGGGTTGCTGATCATCATCGCCCTGCTGGCGGGGAACATTATTCCGCTGACCCCGGTGCTGATCCTGTGGATGAACATGGCGACGTCGGCGACGCTCTCCTTCGGCCTGGCCTTTGAGGCCGCAGAGCGCAACGTGATGAACCGTCCGCCGCGTAAAACCGGCCAGCATGTGATGGATGGTTTCGCCGTGTGGCGAGTGGCTTTCGTCGGGTCGATGATCGCGATTGCCGCCTTTATCCTTGAGGCCTGGCTGGCGCCGCGCGGCCACAGTCCGGAGTTTATCCGCACCGTGCTGCTGCAGATGCTGGTGACGGCGCAGTGGGTCTACATGATCAACTGCCGCAGCAGCGACAGCTTCTCCCTGAGCATGGGTCTGCTGCGCAACAAAGGCATCTGGCTGGTGACCGGCGTCCTGCTGCTGATGCAGCTGGTCATTATCTATGTCCCGCTGATGCAGAGCATGTTTGGTACGGAAGCGCTGCCGCTGCGCTACTGGTTTGTCACTCTGGTCATCGGCGTCGCCATGTTCCTGGTGGTGGAAGTCGAGAAGCGTCTGACGCGCCGCTTCCGCAAAACGGCCTGAACAATCTCGCGCGCCTCGCTGCAGGCGCGCGTTACTGTCGCAAGGATCCTCTATGATTAAAACCTTCCGCTTTGCTCTGCTGGCCTGCGGTCTGGTCGGCGGTGCCCTGACGGCGACCGCCGCGCCGGCGGTGCCGGTCCGCGTCGCCACGGTTGAACTGGCTCCTCATGCTGAAGAACGCGCTATCCCCGGGCGGGTCGAGGCGATCCGCGCCGTCGACATTCGCGCGCGCACCGAAGGGGTGATTGTTCAGCGCCACTTCCAGGACGGGCAGTATGTTACCGAAGGCGACCTGCTGTTTACCCTCGACGACGCGCAGCCCCGCGCGGCGCTGGCTCTGGCGCAGGCCGAGCTGAAAAGCGCCGAAGCCTCATTACGTCAGTCGCAGCAGTTGCTCACTCGCTACGAGCGGCTTATCAACAATCACTCCATCAGCCGCAACGACGTCGATACGGCCCGGATGCAGCGCGACGTCGCCGCCGCTGCCGTACAGCAGGCCAAAGCCCGCGTCGAGGCCCAGCAGATTGTGCTCAGCTACACTCAGATTGCGGCGCCGGTGACCGGTCGCGTGGGCCATAGCGCCTTTCACGTCGGGACGCTGGTCAATTCGTCCAGCGGCGTGCTGGTGGACATTGTGCAGTTGGATCCGGTGCGGGTCTCGTTCGCCCTCGACGAAGCCGCGTTTTTCAGCAAAACCGGCCAGCACGCCGATATCCACGCTCTGAAGCAGGCGTGGCTGGCGCAGATTGAGGTTGATGGTAAACGGCGCGACGGGGTGTTGACCTCTATCGATAACCGGATCGACGCCCGCACCGGCAGCGTAGCGGTGCGGGCCGAGTTCGCCAATCCGCAGCACCGTCTGCTGCCGGGCGGCAGCGTGACGATCCTGTTCCGTCCGCAGGAACTGCCGTCGCGAGTGATGGTCCCGGCCGCCGCCGTGCAGCAGGATCCGCAGGGCTTTTTCAGCTGGGTGCTGAAGCCGGACCACACCGCCGGGCAGCGTCGTCTGACCCTCGCGGGGCAGCAGGGGCAGCAGTTTGCGGTCGAGAAAGGGCTGCAGGCGGGCGAGCAGGTGATCACCGACGGCGCGCAGCGGTTGCGCGAAGGCGCCGCGGTGCAGGTGCTGAACTAGCTAAGGAGAAGGGATGCTGACCTTTTTTATCCGTCGTCCGCGATTTGCCATGGTGATCGCGCTGCTGCTGACCTTTGTCGGCGCGGTGTCGCTGAAGCTGATCCCGGTGGAGCAGTACCCGGCGATCACCCCCCCGGTGGTGAACGTCAGCGCCAGCTGGCCGGGCGCCAGCGCGTCAGACGTGGCGGAAGCCATCGCCGCCCCGCTGGAGACCCAGCTCAACGGCGTCGATCATATGCTGTATATGGAGTCCACCAGCTCGGATGAGGGGACGTACCGCCTGAGCATAACCTTCGCGGCGGGCACCGATGCCGACCTGGCGGCGATCGACGTGCAAAACCGGGTGGCGCAGGCGCTGGCGCAGCTCCCGGCGGAGGTGCAGCAGAATGGCGTCCAGGTGCGCAAGCGCGCCAGCAATCTGCTTATGGGGGTAAGCCTCTACTCGCCGCTGGGCACACTGACGCCGCTGTTTGTCAGCAACTACGCCAGCACCCAGGTGCGCGAGGCGCTGGCCCGCCTGCCCGGCGTCGGCGAGGTGCAGATGTTTGGCGCCCGGGATTACAGCATGCGTATCTGGCTGCGCCCGGACCGCATGAACGCGCTCAACATCACCACGGATGATGTCGCCCAGGCGCTGCGCGAGCAAAATGTGCAGGGCGCGGCGGGGCAGGGGGGCACCCCGCCGGTATTTAACGGCCAGCAGCAGACGCTGACCATCAACGGGCTGGGGCGTCTGAACGAGGCGGCCAGCTTTGGCGAGATTATTATCCGCCGCGGCGCGCAGGGGCAGCTGGTGCGCCTCGCCGACGTAGCGACCATTGAGCTGGGCGCCCGCAGCTACAGCTCCGGCGCCCAGCTGAACGGTAAAGCGTCGGCCTATCTGGGGATCTATCCGACGCCCACCGCCAACGCCCTGCAGGTCGCCAGCGCAGTGCGTGCGGAGCTTAACCGCCTGCACACTCGCTTTCCGGCGGATCTCACCTGGGAGGTGAAGTTCGATACCACCCGCTTTGTGGCGGCGACGATCAAAGAGATCGGCGTCTCGCTGGCGCTGACCCTGCTGGCGGTGGTCGTGGTGGTGTCGCTATTTTTGCAGAGCTGGCGGGCGACGCTGATCGTAGTGCTGGCGATCCCGGTGTCACTGATCGGCACCTTTGCGGTGCTCTATCTGCTGGGCTACAGCGCCAACACCCTCAGCCTGTTCGCGATCATTCTCGCCCTGACGATGGTGGTGGATGACGCCATTGTGGTGGTGGAGAATGTGGAAACCAAAATGGCGGAAGGGCTGGATCGCCTGCAGGCCACCACCCAGGCGCTGCGGCAGATCGCCGGGCCGGTAATCGCCACGACCCTGGTGCTGCTGGCGGTGTTTGTGCCGGTGGCGCTGCTCCCGGGGATCGTCGGCGAGCTGTACCGGCAGTTTGCCGTGACGCTCTCCACCGCGGTGGCCCTGTCGAGCCTGGTGGCGCTAACCCTGACGCCGGCCCTCTGCGCGCTGCTGCTGCGCCCGCGTCCTGCCCGGCCGGCGGCGGTGTGGCGGGCGTTTAACCGTCTTCTCGACGGCACCCGCGACGGCTATGGCCGGCTGGTAGGCAGGATGAACCGCCGTCCCTGGCTGGCGCTGGCGGCGACGGTGGCGGCAGGCGCGCTGGTGGCGTTCAGCTTCACCTCGATGCCGAAAGGCTTCCTGCCGCAGGAAGATCAGGGTTACCTGTTTGCCAGCGTGCAGCTGCCGGAGGCGGCGTCGCTGGAGCGTACCGAAGCGGTGATGGCCCAGGCGCGCAAGCTGCTGATGGCTAACCCGGCGGTGGAGGATGTGATTCAGGTGTCCGGGTTCAACATTCTCAACGGCACCAGCGCCTCTAACGGCGGGTTTATCTCGGTAATGCTCAAGGACTGGCATCAGCGGCCGCCGCTGGATGCGGTGATGGCGGATATTCAGCGCCAGCTGCTGTCGCTACCGGAGGCGACGATCATGACCTTCGCACCGCCGACCCTGCCGGGCCTGGGCAATGCCTCGGGGTTTGATCTGCGCATCCTGGCGCAGGCCGGTCAGTCGTCGGCGGAGCTGGAGCAGGTGACGCGGGAGATCCTCCAACTGGCGAACCAGCATTCGCAGCTGAGCCGGGTGTTTACCACCTGGAGCAGCAACGTGCCGCAGCTGACCCTGACGGTTGACCGCGACCGGGCGGCGCTGCTGGATGTGCCGGTGGCGCAGATCTTCAGCAGCCTGCAGACGGCGTTCGGCGGCACGCGCGCCGGCGATTTCAGCCGTAACAATCGTGTCTATCATGTGGTGATGCAAAATGAGATGCAGTGGCGCGAGCGGGCTGAGCAGATTAGCGAGCTGTACGTCCGCAGCCGCGACGGCGAGCGGGTGCGGCTGAGCAATCTGGTCACCATTACGCCGACGGTGGGGGCGCCGTTTATTCAGCAGTACAATCAGTTCCCGTCCGTGTCGGTGAGCGGTTCAGCGGCCGAGGGGGTCAGCAGCCGCACGGCGATGGCGGCCATGGAGCAGATTTTGCAGGCCCATCTACCGCCGGGATATGACTATGCCTGGAGCGGGATCTCCTGGCAGGAGCAGCAGACCGGTAATCAGGCGGTGTGGATCGTGCTGGCGGCGGTGGCGATGGCGTGGCTGTTCCTGGTGGCGCAGTATGAGAGCTGGACGCTGCCGGCGAGCGTCATGCTCTCGGTGCTGTTCGCCATCGGCGGAGCGCTGCTCTGGCTGTGGACCGCGGGCTATGCCAACGATGTGTATGTTCAGATAGGGCTGGTGCTGCTGATCGCCCTGGCGGCGAAGAATGCGATTCTGATCGTTGAGTTCGCCCGCAGCCGGCGCGAGGAGGGGCTGTCGATAGTCGACGCTGCGCGCGAGGGGGCTACCCGCCGCTTCCGCGCGGTAATGATGACCGCGGTGTCGTTTATTATCGGCATCATGCCGATGATGCTCGCCACCGGCGCCGGGGCGCAGAGCCGGCGGATCATCGGCACCACGGTATTCAGCGGGATGCTGGTGGCGACGATGGTTGGCATCCTGTTTATCCCGTCGCTGTATGTACTGTTTCAACGTATGCGCGAGTGGGCGCATCGGCGGGGGTAAGCGCGGCGCTACCGGTCGGTAACGGGGATACTCCAGGCTGCAACGACTACCGGGCGGTCCCCTCTCCCTTTGGGAGAGGGGTAGGGTGAGGGTGGGTTTTGCGTTCACGTTGCGTTTGGGCGTGAGCCCCGCCTTATCTGCCGACCTTCGGTTCGCCGATTTCAGCGGGAATCAGCCCTGCTGCACGCCCGTAGATTTCAGGAGCCACACCATAGCGAACAGACTCTGTAGGCCCGGTAAGCGCAGCGCCACCGGGCAAGGACATCGGGCACGGCGGCAATACCTTGCCCGGCCTGTCGTTAATTTATTCACTCTCCTGGCTGGAATGGCCGCCCCCAAATGCGCCCGCTATTTTCTCTCCACCGTTATCATGGTCACGAACGGATGATACTGCCACGGCACGCTGCCGCCTTTGCGGTACATCTTCGACAGGGTGCCGTCGAGATAAAGCATCTGCCGCACGCCAAGCTTTGACTGCGCATAGCAGGCAAAATCGTAAAAGTTGGTCTCGCGATCGCTGAGCATAAACACCACCCGGCCCTGCTTATCGATACCAACCCCGTTGCGCAGCTTGCGCGAACTGGCGGAGGGCTTCAGTCGCCAGTTGATGACGCCATTTTCAATCAGCATCGGGCCGGACTGCACCGCATAGCGGATGGCGGGAGAGGGTTTGTACGCCGGCAGCGGCACGATTTTCGCCCGGCCGTTTTCCACCAGGAATACGCCGCCGGGGCGGATAAAGAAGTTCCCGCCGCCGGCGGAGCGGTTTACCGGCGTCAGCCGTTTGCCGTCTTCGATATACAGCCCCAGCGGCGCGTAGGCCTTATCGTAAATGCCGCCGTTCATCGCCATCTGCACCCGGCCGTCGCCATCGATACCCGCCAGCAGCGAACGCAGGGAACCCCAGGCTTTGCCGTGCCGATCCTGCCAGTACATCGCAATGCGTTCTTTCTGCGCATCCACCCGATAGCTCTGCAGGGTCAGCGTCGGGTCGGTGAGGGTACAGGCGGCGCTGGCGACGGCGGCCAGGGGCAGCAGCGCCAGAGGGAGCAGGCAACGTAATAACATGGGCAGTCCTTTCTATAGTCTGCGCCGAGTATACCCGCCTCGCTGCCTTATGCCGCCCAAATCTCACAGTGTTTTTGCACCAGCCCGGAAAGCGAACCGCCGTTGGCGATAAAGTCGCGCATCTGCTGCGCCTCGCTGTGCGGCGATTTCGCCTGGCGAACCACCGCCTCCAGCGCTGCAGTCGCCTTCAGCTGATGGGCGAAAGGGGCCAGCCGGTCGGCGAGCTGCAGGATCTCCTGGCGGATGCTGCGCTGCTCCCCGCTGCGCACGTCGGTGAGGGTCCCGTCCAGCCCGTAGCGGCAGGCCTGATAGCGGTTAAAGGGGTACAGCAGATAATCATCAGGCTGGTGCTTAAAAGGACGCTCCGTCAACAGCCAGCAGGCCAGGGTCTGAATAAAGCCGGCGATGTGGATCGCCTGGGCAAGGGTCAGGGGGGTGTCCATCACCCGCACCTCGACGGTACCAAACTGCGGGCTGGGGCGAATATCCCAGTGCAGATCCTTCATGCTATCGATCATGCTGGTGTAGCTCAGCTGGCGGAACAGGCGACGAAACCCCTGCCAGTCGGCCACCCACGGCATCGGACCGTTGTCGGGATAGGAGGAGAAGCGGTTCAGGCGTGAACAGGCGAAACGGCTGTCGGTACTGTCAAACCACGGCGAGGCGGCGTTAAGGGCGATGAAGTGCGGTACAAAGCGCGACAGGCCATGCAGCAGATAGATGGCGTCATCGCCGCTCTGGCAGCCGACGTGCACATGCTGGCCAAAGACCGTCGCCTGCTGTGCCAGATAGCCAAAATGCTCGACGGTTTTGACATAGCGCGGGTTATCGCTGATTTGCTGGCGCTGCCAGGCATGAAAGGGGTGGGAACCGCCGCCGCAGATCTGCAGATGATGGCGCAGCGCCGCGCGCTGGACCGCCTGCTGGATGGCGCTGAGCTGGATTTGCGCATGGCTGATGTCGCGGCACACCCCGGTGGCGATCTCCAGCATGCTCTCGGTGATGTCGTGTTTGGCTTCTCCCACGGTCAGCTCATGCTGGACGTCGGCAATCAGCGTCGAGGCATCCTGGCTGAGGTCGTAACCCGGCGGGTTCACCACCTGCAGCTCCAGTTCGATACCGAGGGTAAAAGGATCGGAGCGGTGAAAATCGGCTAAAGGCATAGTCTCTCCCGGTCGATGTGTTCCCTGAAGTATAGAAGGGATTGATCCCGACGGAGAATACGCGGCGGCGGTGGACGGGGGATGAATAAAAAGTGACGCAGAGTGATTATTTGAAATTTGCCATATAGCGGCTGGTGCAATTCTGCAACATATTTCCCGCTGGCGGTGCGGCGGAATAAGGCGCAATTATTTTCCCATAATTATCATGGTGATAATATAAGTCATTCTTATTTTACCGGTCGGTTTTGACCTATTTTCGTCCGCGTAAGAGCTGGTACGCATTTTGCCTGTTAATCCGTGACATTTTATTTAACAGGGATCATGTGATGCACAAAAAGACGTTATTTTCGCGTGCCGGTCGTCTCGCCGTGGCGGTGAGCGGCGCACTGGCCCTGGCGGGCGCCGCCTTACCTGCCAACGCCTCCACGCTGCGGATCGCCATGACCGCCGCGGATATTCCATTAACCCTTGGCCAGCCGGATCAAGGCTATGAGGGCAACCGCTTTACCGGCATCCCGCTGTACGACGCGCTGGTGGAGTGGGATCTGTCGCAAGGTGAAAAGCCCAGCGGTCTGGTGCCGGGGCTGGCGACCGAGTGGCACATCGATCCGCAGAATACCAGCCGCTGGATTTTCACCCTGCGTCCGGGGGTGAAGTTTCATGATGGGACGGAGGTGAACGCCGACGCCATCGTCTGGAACGTGGATAAGGTACTGAATAAAGCGGCGCCGCAGTACGCCCCGGGTCAGATCGGCAACACCCTGTCGCGCATGCCGACCCTCACCGGCGCAGAGAAAATTGACGACCACACCGTGGCGCTGACCACCTCGGAACCGGATGCGCTGCTGCCGTACAACATCACCAACCTGTTTATCGTCTCGCCGACGGCGTGGCAGAAGCAGTATGACGCGGTGCCGGCCAGCGTGGGAGATAGCGCCGCGCGCAGCAAACAGGCGTGGACCGCCTTCGCCGCCCACGCGGTGGGTAGCGGCCCGTTCAAACTGGAGAAGCTGGTGCCGCGTCAGCAGCTGATCCTCGATAAAAACCCCGACTACTGGAACAAAGATCGCATTCCCCGGGTGGATAAAGTGGTGCTGATCCCCTTGCCGGAGGCCAACGCCCGTACCGCGGCGCTGTTGTCGAAGCAGGTGGACTGGATTGAAGCCCCGGCGCCGGACGCCATCGATCAGATCAAGTCTCAGGGTTTTCACCTCTACGCCAACACCCAGCCGCATCTGTGGCCCTGGCAGTTCTCCTTTGAAAAAGGATCGCCGTGGCAGGACATCCGCGTGCGCAAAGCGGCCAACTTGTGTCTGAACCGTGCTGAGCTGAAGAGCTACCTCGGCGGCTATATGACCGAGGCCACTGGGGTCTACGAGGCTGACAGCCCGTGGCATGGCAAACCCACCTTCCAGATCAAATATGACCCGGACGCCGCCCGCCAGCTAATGACCGAGGCCGGATACAGTGCCAGCAAACCGCTGCACGTCACGGTGGCTACCTCGGCCTCCGGCTCCGGGCAGATGCAGCCCTTGCCGATGAACGAGTATATCCAGCAGAGCCTGAAGAGCTGCTTCTTCAATGTGGATATCAAAGTGGTGGAATGGAACACCCTGTTTACCAACTGGCGCCTGGGCGCCCGGGACCCCTCGGCGAAAGGGATCGATGCGATCAACGTCAGCGCCGCGGTTAACGATCCTTACTTTGGCCTGATCCGCTTCTCGACGGCCAAAGCGTTTCCGCCGGTGGCGACCAACTGGGGTTACTTTTCCACGCCGGAGACGGAGAAGCTGGCCGCCGCCGTCAAGCACGCCTTTACCCCGGCGGAGATGAACAAAGCGGCCGGTGAGTTGCACGCCGCGCTGGTGGATCAGGTGCCATTCCTGTTTGTCGCCCACGACGTCGGGCCGCGTGCGATTTCCCCTGCGGTGACCGGGGTGGTGCAACCGCAGAGCTGGTTTATCGACCTCAGCCTGGTGAGCAAAAAAGAGTAATCGCGAAAGGGGCGACCGATGATCAATACGCTGCTATACCGCATTCTGCTGGCTATCCCCACCATGCTGGGGGTGGCGGTGATCTGTTTCATGCTGGTGCAGATCGCCCCGGGCGACCCGCTGGTGTCGGTGATGCCGCCGGACGCCTCGGAGGCGCTGCGTCAGACATTAATGCAGGCTTACGGCTTTGATAAGCCGCTGCCCCTGCAGTTTATCCACTGGCTGTGGCGGGCGCTGCACGGCGACCTTGGTATGTCGGTCGCCACCGGCCGCCCGGTGATAGACGAAGTGATGACCGCGGTGGCTTACTCTCTGCGCCTGGCGCTGCTGGCGACGGCGATCGGTTTTGTCCTCGGCAGCCTGTTCGGCTTTGTCGCTGGCTATTTTCGCAACAGCGTCATTGACCGTCTGGCCTCGGTATTGTCGGTGTTTGGCGTCAGCGTGCCGCACTACTGGCTGGGGATGCTGCTGGTGATCCTCTGCAGCGTCAAGTTCGCGCTGCTGCCGGCCACCGGCGGCGGGCCGATAGGCGAGGTGGGCTGGCAATGGGACTGGGCGCACCTGCAGTTCATGCTGCTGCCGGCCCTCACCCTGTCGGTGATCCCGACCGGGATTATCGCCCGCACCGTGCGCTCGCAGGTGGCCGATATCCTCAGCCAGGAGTTTATCGTTGGCCTGCGCGCCCGCGGGCTCAACGAGTCGCGCATCTTTGTCCATGTCATGAAAAATGCCGCGCCCACCGCGCTGGCGGTGATGGGGCTGCAGGTGGGCTATCTGATGGGCGGCTCGATCCTTGTAGAGACCGTTTTCTCCTGGCCGGGAACCGGATTGCTGCTCAATACCGCCATTTTTCAGCGCGACCTGCCCCTGCTGCAGGGCACCATCTGGGTGCTGGCGCTGTTTTTCGTGCTGCTCAACCTGCTGGTGGATATTCTGCAGACCACCCTCGACCCGCGTATTAAGAGGAGCTGACCATGGTGGATACAGCAACGACGAAAGCGGTCCCGGCCGCAGCGGCCCACGCTTCCCGGCAAGGTTACTGGCGCGGCGTGCTGCGCCGCCTACTGCGCGACCCCGGCGGGGTGGTGGTGGGCGTGGTGATCCTCCTGCTGCTGGCCCTGGCGCTGTTCGGTCCGTGGCTTATCGTCAAAGATCCCTATCAAACGTCGATGTTCCTGCGCCTGAAACCCATCGGCAGCGACGGCTTCCCGCTGGGCTCGGATGAGCTGGGACGCGACATGCTGTCGCGGCTGATCCTTGGCACCCGACTGTCGCTGTTTATGGGAATTGTCCCGGTGGTGTTCGCCTTTTTTATCGGCGGGGCCATCGGGATTATCGCCGGCTATACGGGCGGCAAAACCAATACCGTGATTATGCGCACCGTGGATGTGTTCTATGCCTTTCCCTCCGTCCTGCTGGCGATTGCGCTGTCGGGAGCGTTGGGGGCGGGCATCGGCAATGCGCTGTTGTCGCTGACCCTCGTGTTTGTCCCGCAGGTGGCGCGGATTGCCGAGAGCGTGACCGCCCAGGTGCGGCATATGGACTATATCGACGCCGCCCGGGCCACTGGCGCCAGCGCGTTGACCATTATCCGCGTCCAGGTGTTGGGCAACGTGCTCGGGCCGATCTTCGTCTTCTCCACCGGGCTGATTTCGGTGTGCATGATCCTCGCCTCCGGCCTGTCGTTTCTCGGCCTCGGCGTGCGGCCGCCGGAGCCCGAGTGGGGGCTGATGCTCAATACGCTGCGCACGGCAATCTATACCCAGCCGTGGGTGGCCGCCCTGCCGGGCCTGATGATTTTTATCACCTCCATTTCGTTCAATATCCTCGCGGACCGCCTGCGTGCGGCAATGGCGATTAAGGAGTAAGCGATGCAACCCTTTATCAATATCGACCTTGGCGGGCCGGCGCAGCCGCTGCTGAAGGTCAATCACCTGCTGAAGTACTTTCGCAGCGGCAAAGGCCGGGAGGTGGTGCAGGCGGTGGACGATATCAGCTTCACGGTGATGAAAGGCGAAACCCTGGGGGTGGTCGGCGAGTCGGGCTGCGGCAAATCGACCACCGCCCGGCTGCTGATGCAGTTGCTCACCCAGGACAGCGGCGAACTGATCTTCGACGGACAGGGGGTCGGCTCGTCACGTCTGCCGCTGAAAGCCTACCGTCGCCAGGTGCAGATGGTTTTCCAGGATAGCTATGCTTCGCTCAATCCGCGCCTGACCATGGAGGAGAGCATCGCCTTCGGCCAGCGCGTCCACGGCGTCAGCGCCAGAGAGGCCAGCGAATATGCCCGCTATCTGCTGGCGCACGTTGGCCTTGAGCCGGCGCGCTTTGCCGACCGCTACCCGCATGCGCTCTCCGGCGGCCAGCGGCAGCGGGTGAATATCGCCCGCGCGCTGGCGATGAAGCCGCGGCTGGTGATCCTCGATGAGGCTGTGTCGGCGCTGGATAAATCGGTGGAAGCCCAGGTGCTGCAGCTGCTGCAGGAGCTTAAACGGACTCTCGAGCTGACCTACGTGTTCATCAGCCACGATCTACACGTGGTTCGCTGGCTGTCGGATCGGATCCTCGTCATGTACCTTGGCGAAGTGGTGGAGATTGGCCCGGCGGAGCAGCTGTTTACCGCCTCCGCCCACCCCTATACCCGGGCGCTGTTAAGCTCGATGCCCTCCATGGACCCGGAAAACCGCACCCTGACCTCGCCGCTAAGCGGCGATCCCCCCAGCCCCATCGCGCCGCCGAGCGGCTGCCGCTTTCACACCCGCTGCCCGCATGCGAAGGCGGTCTGCGCCGAGGTGAAACCGCGGCTGGAGGCGGTCGGGGAGGGGCACCAGAGCGCCTGCCTGATGGCGCAGCCGGCCTCGCCCTGGCATCAAAGCATCCCCCTTAAGGAGGTCAGCCATGTCGGATAACGCCTTTGTCCATGTGCGCGACCTGCGGGTCGTCTTTCGCCGCGACGGGCAGACCATCAACGCGGTCAATGGAGTCTCCTTTGAGGTACAAAAGGGGGAGGTGATGGCGCTGATTGGCGAGTCGGGTTCCGGCAAGAGCGTGACCCTGCGGGCGCTGATGCGCCTGCACCCGCCAGGGAGCAGTGAGCTCTCCGGCACCCTGCAGGTGGGGGATGACGAGGTGCTGACGATGAGCGCCAGCCAGCTGCGGCGCTATCGCGGCGGACGCTGCGCGATGATTTTTCAGGAGCCGCTGCTGGCCTTCGATCCGGTCTACACCGTCGGGCAGCAGATTATTGAAGGGTTGCGCCGCCACGAAGGGCTGTCGCGCCAGGCGGCCCGGGACAGGGCGCTGGAGGCCCTGCGCCAGGTGCGCATTCCCAGCCCCGAGCGGCGGCTGGATGCTTACCCGCACGAGATGTCCGGCGGAATGCGCCAGCGGGCGATGATCGCCCTTGCGCTCTCCTGTAACCCGAAGCTGCTGCTGGCGGATGAGCCGACCACCGCCCTCGACGCCACGGTGCAAATCCAGATCCTGATCCTGCTGCGCGAGCAGCAAAAGCAGCGCGGGCTGTCGATCGTGTTTGTGACCCACGATATCGGCGCCGCGGTGGAGATCGCCGACCGGGTGGCGGTGATGTACGCCGGGCGGATCGTCGAGGAAGCGTCGATGAGCGAGATCCTGCGCCACCCGCGCCATCCTTATACCCAGGTGCTGCTGGGCAGTCGGCCGAAAGAGGGGCTTAAGAAAGGTGATGCCCTGCACTGCATTCCCGGCGCGCCGCCGGATCTGGCGCGCTTGCCGCCCGGCTGCGCCTTTGCCGAGCGCTGCCCGCACCGTCGCCCGGTCTGTGAGCAGAGTCTGCCGCCGACGGAATCCGTCGCGGAGCGCCACGCGGTGAGTTGCCACCGCTGGCGCGAGCTGGCGATTGACGCTAACGCCCAGGCCCTGGCCGTCTGATCGGCGGCAAAAAACCATACAGGATGAAGACCAGGCGTTGATAGCGCATTCCCACCGCCGGTTACGCTGGCGGCGACCTTGATGTCAGGAGACTACCATGAGCAGTGATGTACTTTTTACCCCCGCGACCGACACCACCGGCTGGCGCATCAATGGCGACCGCCTGTGGGCGTCGTTAATGGATCTCGCGCAGATCGGCGCCACGCCGAAGGGCGGCTGCCGCCGTCTGACCCTCACCGACCTCGACCGCCAGGGGCGGGACAAGGTAATAGGCTGGGCGCGGGAGGCCGGGATGAACGTCACCATCGATAAAATCGGCAATGTGTTTATGCGCCGGGAAGGCCGCAACCCCGGCCTGCCGCCCATCGTCTCCGGCAGCCATATTGACACCCAGCCCACCGGCGGCAAATTTGACGGCAACTACGGCGTGCTGGCGGCGCTGGAGGTGGTGCGCACGCTCAACGATCTGCAGATTGCCACCGACGCGCCGATTGAGGTGGTGTTCTGGACCAACGAAGAGGGGTCGCGCTTTGTACCGGTGATGATGGGCTCCGGGGTCTTTGCCGGCGTCTTCCCGCTGGAAGAGACCTGGGCCGTCACGGATAAAGAGGGTGTCAGCGTCGGCGAGGCGCTGGAGCAGATCGGCTATATCGGCGAGCAGACCCCGGGGGACCATCCCATCGGCGCCTATTTTGAGGCGCACATTGAGCAGGGGCCGATTCTCGAAGATGAAGCGAAAACCATCGGTATCGTGCAGGGCGTGCTGGGGATCCGCTGGTACGACTGCGTGGTCACCGGCCAGGCCTCGCACGCCGGACCCACGCCGATGCGCCTGCGTCAGGATGCCCTGCAGGTGGCGACCCGCATTATGCAGGAAGTGGTGGCCATTGCCGGGCGCAGCGAAGAGGGACGCGGCACGGTCGGTAGCGTGCAGGTGTGGCCCAACAGCCGCAACGTGGTGCCCGGGGAGGTCACCTTCTCCATTGATATGCGCAATCTCAGCGATGCGCTGGTGGACGAGATGGATCGCCAGCTGCGGGCGTTTATCGCGGAGGTTGAGCGGGAGAGCGGTCTGCAGGTGGCCCTGAAGCAGGTAAGCCACTATCCGGCGGCGCCGTTCGATGCCGAATGCCAGCAGGCCATTGCCGATGCCGCGCAGCGGCTGGGCTATCCGGCGCGGCCGATCGTCTCCGGCGCCGGGCATGACGCAGTGTATATGAGCTACCTGGCGCCCACCGGGATGATTTTTATCCCCTGCAAGGACGGGATCAGCCATAACGAAATTGAGTATGCCTCGCCGGAGCACGTCGCCGCCGGCGCCAACGTGCTGCTGCAGGTGATGCTTCAGTACGCGCGGCCGGTGTAGACGGTCGTCCTCCCCGGCGACGCGACCTCCAGCCGTTTATCATGCTATAGCCCGGGTAAGGCGGTTACGCCGCCGCGACCCGGGACGGCGGATGACGGGGCGGTCAATCACGGCTCGGGCTCCCTGCGCCAACCCGCTGGCGGCCAAATTTGCGCGAGCCCACCACGCACAGCACCACGCCCAGCGTGACCGCCAGCATCAAGGGGCTGACGGTTTCGTGCAACAGCGCCGCCGACAGGCCTAGTCCGAAGAACGGCTGCAATAGCTGGAGCTGGCCGACGGCGGCGATCCCGCCCGCGGCCAGCCCTTTGTACCAAAAGATGAAACCGATCAGCATGCTGAACAGCGACACATAGCCGAGCGCGACCCAGGAGGAGGCCGAGATGGCATGCCAGGAGGCGGGCTGAACCAGCAGCGAGGCGGGGAGCATCAACGGCAGGGCAATCACCAGCGCCCAGCAGATCACCTGCCAGCCGCCGAGCTCCCGCGTCAGCTTCGCCCCTTCCGCATAGCCGAGGCCGCAGACGATAACCGCCGCCAGCATCAGCAGATCGCCGCTGAGCGAGGCCGCCGCATTTTGCGTCAGGGCGAATCCCACCACCAGCAGGCTGCCCAGCAGCGAAAAGATCCAGAAAGCCCGCCGCGGGCGTTCGCCGCCGCGCAGTACGCCAAAGAGGGCGGTCATCAGCGGCAGCAGGCCAATAAACACAATCGAATGCGCCGAGGTGATGCGCTGCAGGGCCAGCGCCGTGAGTAGCGGAAAGCCGAGCACCACCCCGGATGAGACGATGATCAGGGACACAAGCTGCGCCAGGCGCGGGCGTTTCTGGCGAAAGCCCACCAGCAGCGCGATGGCAAGCAGCCCGGCGATAGAGGCGCGCAGAAAGGTCAATAACAACGGATCCATATCCTGCACCGCCAGCCGCGTCGCGGGCAGCGAACCGCTGAAAATGATCACCCCCAGTAAACCATGAACCCATCCGGACCAGGGACCGGGCGCCGATTTATCCATTGCTGAATCTACCACGTTAACCTCGCGTTATCTGATTGGGCTGCGCCCGCTTGAGCATCGTCAGCGGCGATGGTAATGTGGCCAATCTAATACAATCAAATTATTGTCATAGATACATTTCACGATGAAAGCCCGATATAAAGCCGTTGTCGACCGATATGCGCAGGCGATCCGCAGCGGGCAGCTGCCCGCCGGCACCCGTCTGCCGACGCACCGTACCCTTGCCGCCGGGGAGCGCATCTCGCTGGCCACCGCCACGCGCGTCTATCGTGAACTGGAAGAGATGGGGTTGGTCAGCGGCGAAACCGGCCGCGGCACCTTCGTGCGCGACCTCTCGCTGCCGCCGGGGCATGGGGTCGATCAGCAGGTGGTGGCCGCCGATGTCGTGGATCTCAATTTCAACTACCCTTCGCTGCCGGAGCAGGGCGATGCGCTGCGCGAGGCGCTCAGGCAGCTGGCGATGGCGGGCGATATTGACTCGCATCTGCGCTATCAGCCTCACGCCGGGCGGCTCGCCGAGCGGGACATTATCGCCCGCCATTTGACCTGCCAGCACTTTGCGCCGGACGCGGAAAATGTCCTGATCGTCAACGGCGCACAGCACGGGCTGGCGGTGACCGTCATGGGGCTGTTACGACCGGGGGATGTGGTGGCGGTGGATGCGCTGACCTATTCGGGCTTCAAGGTTCTGGCGGCGCTGTATCATCTGGAGCTGGCGGCGATCCCCTGTCGACCGGAGGGACCGGACCTGCAGGCGCTTCAGACGCTGTGCCAGCAGCGGCGGGTGCGGGCGGTGTATACCATGCCGACGCTGCACAATCCGCTGGGCTGGGTGCTCAACACCGGGCAGCGACAGGCGCTGGCCGATCTCGCGCGCCAGCACGATCTGCTGATTATTGAAGATGCCGCCTATGCCCGGCTGGTGAGCCATCCGCCGCCGCCGGTGGTCAGCTATGCGCCGGAAAGAACGGTGTATGTCACCGGATTTTCAAAAAATATCGCCACCGGACTGCGCGTGGGGGTGGTGATTTCTCCGCCGCGCTATCGCCCGGAGATTGAGCGCGCCATCCGGGCCACGACGTGGAATACGCCGACGCTGATAAGTTCGCTGATCTGCGCCTGGATTGAAGATGGCACGGTGGCGCGCTTTGAAACGCAGAAACGCCAGGATGCGCGACAGCGACAGCAGATGGCCCGCGAGGTGCTTTGTGGGCTTCCCGTCGTCAGTCATCCCGATTCGTACTTCGTCTGGCTGCCGCTGGGTGAAGAGAGCCGGGCCGATCGGCTGGCGAATGCGCTGATGGAACGCCGTATTTCGGTGTCGACCGCCGAGCCGTTCTGCGTCTCCACCACGATCCCGCAGGCGCTGCGCATCGCGCTCGGATCGGTGCCTTTCGACAGTCTGCGCCCGGCGCTGCTCAGCGTGCGCGACGCCGTTGAGTATGAACAATACCGCTAACCCATCTGCTCCAGCTGGCCGCGCAGGACCTCCACCCCCTGGGCGATGGCGTCGGGGTTAATGGCGTGGAATCCCATGCGAAAATAGTTATCCGGCGGCGCGGCGTTAAGAAAATGGCGCGCCCCGGGCTCAATCAGCACGCCGGCGTGGGCGGCGCGCCAGGTGAGCTGCTGGGTGTTGATCTGCGCCGGGGTCTGCAGCCAGAAGGCGTTAGCATGTTCGCTCCCCGCCAGCGCGCGACACGACGGCAGATAGCGCTGCAGGGCGGCGTGCAGACGCTCCCAGCGCTGGGCGGAGTCATAGTGGTAGCGCCGCAGATGGGTTTCATAATGGCCCTGGGCAAGGAAGTGGGCCATCTGGTACTGAATGTTGGTCGGCGGATGGCGATAGACCAGCCGGCGCAGGGCGCGCGCCTCGTCGATCAGGTCCGGGTCGGCGACCATAAACCCCAACCGCAACCCCGGTGACAGCGCTTTTGACAGGCTGCTGACATACACCACCCGGCCGCTGCGATCGCTGGCCTTCAGCGCCGGCAGCGGGTTGAGGGTAAAGTTACTCTCCGAGTCATAATCATCTTCAATAATGACCGCGTCATGGCGGGCGGCATGCTCCAGCAGCTGGCGACGCCGCGCACTGCTCATGGTCACCCCGGTGGGCACCTGATGACCTGGAGTGACATAGTAGTAATCGCAGGGACGCTCATTAAGCACGATCCCCTCTTCATCCACCGGGTGCGGCACCACCTCGGCGTCGGCGAGCAGAAAGGTGTTGATGGCTTCGCGGAAGCAGGGGTTTTCGACGCCAATGCGGGTGGTGGAAGAGAGCAGCAGTCGGGTCAGCAGGTAGAGGGCATTTTGCGAGCCAAGGGTGATGAGAATTTCATCCGGCGCGGCGACAATGCCGCGCTTGGGCAGCACCCGGGTGCGGATCTGCTCGATCAGCATCGGCACATCCTGGTCAATATGGTCGATGACCCACGCCGGGTCGCGCACCCCGCCGTGCAGCCAGTTCGCCGCCGAGCGCCAGGTGGCCAGCGGGAACTGCCGGGTATCGGGCTGGCCGTAGATAAACGGGTAGCGGTAGTGCATCCAGCCCGCCGGTTTGAGGATCGACTCCTGCTGGCTGGGGGTCATCTGCAGCCGGTCGCCCCAGCGTGGTGCAGCGGCTTCGCGCTGCGGTGCACTCTCGACGGCGGCAGGCGAAGCTTCATGATAGTCGGGATGCAGGTAGTAACCGCTGCGTGGGCGGCTAATCAGGTAGCCCTCGTTGACCAGACTTTCAAACACCAGCGCGGTGGTGTTGCGCGAGACGCGAAGCTGGCTGGCCAGCTGGCGACAGGAGGGCAGCGGGGTGTCGGCGGCGAAGATCCCGCTGAGAATGGCATTCACCAGCGTCTCTCGCACCTGTTCCTGCAAACCGCGGCCAGGCTGAAAATCAACGTGTAACAGGTGACGGATCATACGGGGCTCCTCTGGCAATAACGCATTGCGACCACCCGTTACACTCAGCAAATTCCATACCACCCTGCCGCCATCTGACACAGCGATGCGGCCCATCTGGCTCTATACGGAATTGAAAAACGCTCCCACATTAAAAACGTATTCAGCCGCCGTGGACCGGAACGTCCCCGGCCACTATTTTGCAGAAACCTTTTCGCGTTCTGGAATGAACCCGTCTGGCCAATCCATCAGGGGTGAAATAATGAAAAAATCATTGGCATCAATGTGTCTGAGCGCTGTATTAACGGTCGCTTTTTCTTATCACGCCGTCGCGGCCGATCTTCCGGAAATAGAAAAATCCGGCACCTTGAAAGTGGCGACGGAAGATGATTATGCGCCGTTTAACTTTATGAATAATGGCCAGGCCGATGGCTTTAACAAAGATATGCTTGAGGAATTACGTAAGTACGCCAAATTCCATGTCGACCAGAGCATATTACCGTGGACCGGATTATTAGCGGCTGTCTCCACCGGGCAATACGATATGGCCTTAACCGGGGCGGTTATTACCGATGAGCGGCTGAAGGTCTTTGATTTCACCCCACCGTGGGCCTCCGCGCAGCACTATTTCGTCAAACGCGCTGGCGATACCTCGCTAAATACCATTGCCGATCTCAGCGGCAAAAAAGTGGGGTTACAGGCCGGGAGCGCGCTGCTGGCGCGTTTGCCGGAGCTGAAGGCGATGCTGGAGAAGACCGGCGGCAAGCTGGGACCGGTGGTGGAGTATCCCTCCTATCCGGAAGCCTACGCCGACCTGGCGAATAAGCGACTGGATTACGTGATTAACGTGGTGATCTCGGTAAACGACCTGGCGAAAGCCAAACCGAAGGTCTTCGCCAAAGGGCTGGCCGTCTCCGGACCGGGCTATATGGCGTGGCCGATCCCGAAAAACTCGCCGCAGCTGCTGGCCTATATGACCAAGTTTATGAACCACATGAAGGAGACCGGCAAGCTCGCCGAGCTGCAGAAAAAATGGTTTGGCGAAACCTATGACAACCTGCCGACCGAGGCGATCACCAGCCCGGAACAGTTTCACAAACTCGCCGGACTGTAATATTCCGCGGCGGGTAACCGCCGCCTGTTGCTGAGAAGGAGGGCCTCATGGATGCAATTTCCTGGCAGTTATTAATCGAAGGCGCATGGACGACCCTCTGGATTTCGGCCATCGCTATCGCCTTCGGGGTGGTGGCGGGCCTGCTGATCGCCCTGGTACGGATGCTGCGCCTGCCGGTGATCGACCAGCTGCTGGTGATCTATATCAGTCTGGCCCGCGCAACGCCGCTGGTGACGCTGGTGCTATTTCTGTTCCTTTCCCTGCCCACGATGGGCATTAACCTCGATAAGAACGTGGCCGCCATCGTGGCGCTGACGCTAAACACGTCGGCGTTTAACGCTGAGATCTGGCGCAACGCCTTCCGCACCTTTCCGCGCGAACAGCGGGAGGCGGCGGAGTCGGTGGGAATGCGCCGCTGGACCTACTTCCGCTACATCATGCTGCCGCAGATGTGGATCGAGAGCCTGCCGGCGCTGGTCAATGAGATGTCCTTTTTGATCAAAGGTAGCCCGGCCATCGCCGTGATTGGCGTGGTGGATCTCACCCGGGTCACCAACCGTATCTCCTCGGTCACCTACGAGCCGCTGTCGCCGATCCTCGCCGCCGGCCTGCTGTATGTGGCGATCATCGGCTGTTTGTTGAAGCTGCAGGGTATCGCGGAACGTAAAGCCAGGCGTCTGGCGCGCTAGGAACGGGAGGCATTATGAATCAGTGGGGCGTTATCTGGTCGGTTCGCGATAGCTTTATTGCCGGGTTATTCGCGACTCTCGAACTGTTTATTACCGCCGCCCTGGCGGCGCTGATTATCGGTATTGCGCTGTGTTATTTTAGCGAATATCAAAAGAAAGTGATTAACCGGATTATTATTGGTTTCGTCAGCCTGATGCGTGCGATCCCTTTTTTGATCCTCGCTTATCTTCTGTATTACGGGCTGCCGCAGCTCGGTATTAGCATGGAGCCGTGGACCGCCGGTTTACTGGCCCTGATTATTTATCATGGCGCCTATTTCTTTGAAATATTGCGCAGCCAGCGGCGGGTATTTTCCGGCGGATATATTGAAGCGGCAATTGCTCAGGGCTTTTCTCGCTATGCCATTTTTCGGCGGATTATTTTACCCAATATCGTCTCTTCCGCCTTACCGCTGATCGGCAATCAGCTGATTATTTGCCTGAAGGACACCGCTTTCCTGAGCATTATTACCGTTCAGGAGATCACCGCCGCTGCCAACAGCGTCCAGGCGACCTATTTTATTCCGTTTAACGCCTTTATCGTCGCCATTGGGCTTTACTGGGCGATCAGCATTCTGCTGGAGCTGCTGATTAAGCGCCTGACCGCCTGGGGAGCCAAAAGAGGAATGAGCCATGCCTGAGTCTATTGCCGTAAGCGTCAAAAACGTCTCCAAACAGTTCGATAATGTGGAAGTCCTGCGGGATATTAACCTGACGGTGGAGAAGGGGACCGTGGTGAGTATTCTCGGCTCGTCCGGATCGGGAAAATCCACCCTGTTGCGCTGTATGAACTGGCTGGAACAGCCGGACCGCGGTGAAATTCATATCGGCGGTCAGCGGCTGGGGATTGATGAACAGCGCGGCCGGGCGATGTCGCACCGCCAGCTGGCCAAAATCCGCGAGCGGGTGGGGATGGTCTTTCAGAGTTTTAACCTGTGGCCGCACCTGACCGTGCAGCAGAACGTCAGCGAGGCGCTGCTGCGCGTTAAGGGCATGAAACGAGACGAGGCGAAGGCCATGGCCATGCAGCAGCTGGAGAAAGTCGGCATGGCGCACAAAGCCGATGTCTACCCGATCACTCTCTCCGGCGGACAGAAGCAGCGGGTGGCGATTGCCCGTTCGCTGGCGATGTCGCCGGAAGTTATCCTCTTCGATGAACCGACGTCGGCGCTGGATCCGGAGCTGGTTAATGAGGTGTTGGGGGTAATGAAAGCCCTTGCCGCCGAGGGCTACACCATGGTGGTGGTGACCCACGAGATGGATTTTGCCCGCCAGGTGTCCAACGAGGTGGTGTTTCTGGAGAAGGGGCTGCTGATAGAGAAGGCGCCGCCGGAGAAGTTCTTCACTCAGCCTGACTCCGAACGCGTCAGGCAGTTTCTGCAAAGCAGCCGTTAGTCCGGCCTGCATCCCCTGCCGGCAGCGCCGGCAGGGGATGCGTCGGGTTTCGCTTAATCCCGATCGATGGCGAACGGCTGCCATGCCTGACGCACCG
>ERZ791760.189-NODE-189-length-37005-cov-8.955751_pt1 | contig 37005 bp, 35 predicted proteins | sample MGYA00509950_ERZ791760 | MGnify/ENA primary metagenome ERZ791760 (study PRJEB30046, sample SAMN00792002) | human gut metagenome | study: EMG produced TPA metagenomics assembly of the A metagenome-wide association study of gut microbiota in type 2... | reverse complement strand
TAATTAACTCTCTCATTTTCAATCGATTACATAAGAATTAACAGAGTATTGATTAATGGCATACGACCAAAGTCACGAAATATTACCCAAGAAATACTTCATTTGTGCCTTCCATTAGTTGGTCGCCATCTTACAGAGCAAAGAACAGATGCCAATGGTTTAAAGATGGGACTTAGTCATGGTGACTTCTGTCCATGGAACGTGTTTGTTTCTAACGATCAGATTCGGCTTATTGATTGGGAACTTGCTGCAGATCGTACGTTAGGTTACGACCTTTTTACATATATCTGTCAAGTTGCTATTCTTTTTGAGCCAGAGAAGCAACTTCTGCTTGCAATAGATGATAATATGAGATACGTAAAAGAATACTTCTATAGCTTTGGTATCACTGATTACAAGCCATATCTGAAAGCTTTTGCCATGCAGAAATGGGAGTATGAGGAAGGTAAAGGAAATACTCGACTATCTGAAAAATATAAGGAGCTTGCCAATATCCTTTAGCCCTATCTGATGAGACGATTTTTTTAGTATGTGGGTACAACCCGAACCGAACTTTAATTAGTAAAATTTTAAAGATCTCTCGTGTTTACAGCGTAAAGCTGCTTAGCTCATTGTTGAATTATTAACGAACTATTGATTATAATGGAGACAATATATAAAAAAGATGTCTTAGGTAAGTCCGGTTGCTGTAACGTTAATTTTTTAGTCTGTGATAATAAATACTATGTGATGGATAATCACTTGTGTGCAAGTTGGTGTTGGGAACAAAAAATCAATCCAATATATCATTATGGTATATTTCACATAGATAGGCATTATGATTTATTGAACAATCTAAGTGATGTTTATCTTAGAACTAATCATGATAGGTTAACTGGGACAAATTTTGATAATTTTAAATCATTGGCAGATGCTAATGGTATCAGATTTGATAATTATATAGATACTTTTTACCGATTGCACCCAGGTTTATTGATAAAAGCTTATTATTGTACTCATCAAGATGGTAGTGATTGGCATAATATGAGCTTGGAACCCATAAGCTCAGATGCTACAGACGTAAAGATATATGACTTAGTTGATAATGTTGACTATTGGATAGGTAAAAGCGATATTGAGCATTGGATATTGAATATAGATCTTGATTTCTTTTTTCAAGGGCAAGGAGAGGAAGGATATTATCGCTTTCTAACAACACATTATGTTAAAAAGCTATGTCGTGCCATAAAGAAAGTTTTAGATAAGATAGATGTCATTTCAATAGCACTTAGTCCTGATTTTTGTAACGGATGGGGGCAAGCTTTTGATGTACTTCATATATTTGAAGATGAACTATGTTTTAAAATGCCTTTCAGATATTGTAAGATAGGAGGACGAGATATTTTAGAAGAATGTCATACATAGTAATAAAACCAAAGATACTTTTTATCATGCACATGCCGCCGTCTGTGCGAAGATAAGATTTTGGTATTGAAAAGTGATCTATATAGAAGCTTTGACTATTGTGTATAACAAAATAAATTTGTTAAGGAAGATGACAGAAATTAGACATAATGTAAGATTAGTTCCTCTTTATGAAGACCTTACCAAGATTATTGGGATTGAGTTCTTTGTGTCTACGCATTTAAACGTTGGCTTGTAAATGTTGGAATGGCAGAGATTCGGGATAAAGATAATAAATTAGACAATCTCGAAGAAAATGTAACTTACGCTAATACAGATGAGAATGATGATAAAAACAAGTATCTTTTCAGAAGAAGAAGAAAAAGTACGGTCTTTGGAGAATGGTTATAAAACAGCTATTCCTGAAGATGTGAATTCTAATGTGGCCATTGAAGCTTATCACGAATGGCATAGTGCTGCTGTTATTTATTTAGGAAAGTATTTTTCTAATGCTGATGCAGACTTTATTCGTTTTAAGAACATTGACAATACTGGCAATGGATATACATTGGAAAATAATTTTGATGGTTTGTATTCTATTTATAATTATATGATGTCACAAGTAAGTAATAATGATAAAAATCAAATGGAAATGAAGAAATCTCCAATGGTTTTCATAAGCCATTCATCAAAAGACAAGGCCTTTGTAGAGGCTTTAGTTGAACTTTTAGAATCTATTGGATTTGACGAAAACAATCTCTTCTGCAGTTCTGTAGATGGTTATGGAATTGGATTGGGTGAAGATATTTTCAATACATTGAAGAATTTATTTTTGGAACACGAACTATATGTATTGTTTGTTCATTCTCCAAGGTATTATAATAGCACTGTCTCAATGAATGAAATGGGGGCAGCTTGGGTGTTGCGTGCAAACTACTATTCTTTGTTGACAAAAGACATGGCTATAATGAAATGAGTGGAGTGGTAAACTCTAACTCTATAGCAATTAAAGTTGATAGCGATGATGCTAAAGCAAGGTTGACCGAATTGAAAGAAAAACTATGTGCAGCCTTTTCGTTTAAAGATATTAGTGGAGTTAAATGGGAACGTAAACGTGATAAGTTTTTAGAGGTTGTGAATTCCATTGATATTACTTCTAATGATAACAATCTTTCAGATAGTGTTGACAAGGAATATAAAAGACTACAAATAGAGAAGATGAGAAAGGAAGCTGACGAGCAGAAAAAAGCGATTATTCGTAGCGAAATAATCAATCGTCAAGCAGGAAGTAGAATATTGAAAATATCAAATAAGGGAAAAAGCACAGCTAAAAATTTAAAGATTGAATGGCTAAATCCTGATGACAATATCATGGTATTATCTAATCTTGGGGAAATAGGAGATTTAACCCCAGGCAATGCCAGGTTGTTTAATATGGTTTTGTCTATAGGTCATTCTGAAACAATGGATTTACGTTATACATGGAGTGATGAATTCTCTGAAGAGAACCTGTATGATGAATCTATTCAAGTCTTTTGATTTTAAAATCCATGTGGAATTTATATAAAGATCAGTTCTATAGATAAATAGAGCACCATGAAACCAAAGATACTTTTTATCATGCACATGCCGCCGCCTGTGCATGGTGCTGCTATGGTGGGGCAGTATATCCACGATAGCAAGTTGATAAATGGGGAGTTTGATTGTCATTACATCAACCTGACTACTGCGAAGAACTTGCAGGACATCGGGAAGGTGGGGATGAGGAAACTCTTTGATTTCTTCAAGCTCCTAAGGAAGATACGGCATGAGGTGAAGGTGGTCAAACCTCAATTGGTGTATGTTACGCCTAATGCTTGTGGCGGTGCTTTCTATAAGGACTTTGTGGTGGTTCAGATGCTGAAACGTCTGGGTTGTCAGGTGGTGGTGCATTACCATAATAAAGGTGTGGTAACTCGTCAAGACAGGCGTTTGGACAATGCTTTGTATAGACGGTTCTTTAAGGATATCAAGGTGATTCTGCTTTCGGAATGTCTTTATGATGATGTGAAGAAATATGTGAAGAGGGACGATGTGTTCGTATGTGGCAATGGTATCCCTTCGGCTTCTATAGAGAGTTTTGTATCGGCTCCTTTTGATGCGGCATCTCCTGAAGATAAGATTCCTCATCTCCTGTTCCTTTCTAATCTTCTGATAAGTAAGGGTGTGGTTGTTCTGCTTGATTCTCTGAAGGTATTGAAGGAGAAAGACTGCCGTTTTGTCTGCGACTTTGTGGGTGGTGAAACGGTGGAGATGGATGCTGCTATGTTTCAGGCTGAGGTCGTAAAGCGTGGGCTTGAGGGTATGGTGGTGTATCATGGCAGGAAATATGGTAAGGACAAGGAGGCTTTCCTGAATGGTGCCGATATTTTTGTCTTCCCTACTTTCTATCATAACGAGTGCTTCCCGCTGGTATTGTTGGAGGCTATGGAGCATGGTTTGCCTTGCATCTCGACGACAGAAGGGGGTATACCAGGAATTGTCGATGATGGCAAGACGGGCTATCTCGTACCTATACATGATGCAGTGGCATTGGCTGATAAAATAGAAATGTTTATTCGTGATACCGACTTGCGCCATAAAATGGGTTCGGCAGGACGAGAGAAGTTTGAACGTGAGTTTACGTTGGAAGTTTTTGAGAAAAGAATGGTGGAGATTCTAAAAACATGTGTTTGATTTAAATACTAATATGTTTCGATTAAAAGATTTAAATATACTTGGTAGCAAGGCGGAGCTTGCCGCGCTGCCAGAGGGCAAATTGCTCATTAATACGATTAATGCACATTCGTACAACACTGCACGTAAGGACAGGTTGTTCGCTGAGGCGCTGACAAATGGTGATGTGCTCATTCCGGACGGAGTGAGCATAGTGAAGGCGTGCCGATGGATAAAGGCGAAGAGCCTACCGAAGGAACGTATTGCAGGATGGGACTTGTTCGAGTTTGAAATGAACAAACTCGAAGAATGTGGAGTGAAGAATGTTTTCCGTGAGCGTCCGCTCACGGTTATGTTCATGGGCAGTTCGGAGAAGGTGCTTGACCTTATAGTGAAGCGGGCGGCTAAGGTGTATTCGCATCTAAAGGTGGTGACTTACTCGCCACCGTACAAGCCTGAGTTCTCGGAGGAGGACAATAAGGCTATCATTGATGCTATCAATGCTGCTGATCCCGACTTGCTATGGATTGGTATGACTGCGCCAAAGCAGGAGAAGTGGACTTTCTCGCATTGGGATGAACTGAATATCCACTGCCATGTAGGTACCATCGGGGCGGTGTTCGACTTCTTTGCTGGTACGGTGGAGCGTGCACCCGTATGGTGGCAGCGTCATGGTTTGGAGTGGCTTTATCGACTGCTGAAGGAGCCGAAGCGCATGTGGCGCAGGTATATAATTGGCAATGCGCTGTTCCTTTTCAATGTTATATTTCGCGAGAGATGGTAAAGGATATTTACTACAAATTCATACAATTCTCGCTTGGTATTTACGATGGTCGGGAGTTTGTTGATGGGTCGGCACTGATTGGCTTCGATTGGGAGCGTTTCTTTGGTTTTGCCAGGAAGCAGACGTTGGTGGGGATCATCATGGAGGGTATATCGAAACTACCAAAAAGCGTGGCACCAACACAGAAACTGCTGATGAATTGGTTCATGGCGAGCCAGGGTATACGTCGACAGAATTGGATGCTAAACGAAGCCACCGCCGATATATATAATAAGGTGAGGGCTGCGGGCTACGACTGTTGCATACTAAAGGGACAAGCGAATGCTGCGATGTACCCAAATCCGGCTGCGCGTACCCCTGGTGATGTGGATATGTGGGTGAAGGCATCGCGTGAGGAGATACGTGCGTTGGCTCATTCGCTGGTAAAGGAAAATGGACGTGTGGACGAGGAGAGCTTTAGCCATATCGCCATCACTCTGAATGGTGTGTGCGTTGAGCTGCATTACACACCGGGCTTCATGGCAAACTTTGTGTATAGCCATCGTTTACAACGATGGTTTGCGGATAGCATCGAGGGGCAGTGTCGCAATATGATTGCGTTGCCTGATGGGGCTGGTGAGGTAGCCTCCCCTACTCCTGCGTTCAATGTTGTCTATCAGTTGTACCACCTCTATCATCATTACTTCTATGAGGGTGTCGGACTACGCCAAGTGGTAGACTATTACTACGTAATTTTGAATTTTGAATTAGGAGTTTGGAATTGTCGCTTATGCGATGAGGAGTTGAAGAATTGTGAATTGGAATTTCAAAACTCAAAATTGAATAATTCAAAATCGGCAAAGCCGATAATTCAAAGTTCAAAACTCAAAATTCAAAACTCGCTAAAGCGTCTCGGCTTATGGAACTTCGCAGGTGCAATGATGTATGTGTTGCATGAGGTGATGGGATTGTCGGAGGAACTGATGATTGCACCGATAGACAAGACACGTGGACGGATGTTGCTCGACGACATTCTGCATGGTGGCAATTTCGGACATCACGACAAACGCCATGCGTGGGGACACGATGCTTATAAAGACAACGGCTTCAAGCATGGAACGTTGGGGCATAATCTGTTAAGATTATACCGCGACGCTCGTCTGCTTAGATATTATCCTGCGGAGGCACTAAGCGAACCGCTATTTCGAATTTGGCATTTATTTTGGAGAATGCGAAATAAGAAATGCTGACGCAAGCTTTACTTGCGCCCTGCCTTCCATCCGCCTGTTCCGTAGCATCCCTGCTCTGTCACAATAACGACCTTATTGCCATCGAGCACCTTGCGCGGACTATGCACCTTTGCGTCATTCGTTGCGCCGTTGATAGCGGTCGGTTCGGTGACAACAAGGTGCATTGTTGTTTCTACCCCACTGTCGTATGTGGTGGCGGTGATGGTTGTTTCGCCTACGCTAAGGAGCGTAACGTAACCACCTGTGACGGTCGCAACGCTCTCGTTTGAGCTTTTCCAATGCAAGCGTTTGTCGGTAGTGGTCTTCGGCATGAATGTCGGGCGCAATCCAATGTGGGCAACATCTAACGATACCGTCATCTCTTCCTCTGCAAAGCTGATCGAACGCGATAGCTCGGGCTGCTTCTGCTCACCCTTGCGATAGAGGAACGGCAGGGGCAGGGTCTTGGATGTGTAGAGGTTGAAGCGTGCGTAGCTGTTGTCGGGAGTGCTGTAGCGCATTGTGCCGTAAGCTTCGTTGGTAGGAGTAAGCGTTGCGCCTTCGTAACCGAGTTCTATATTCCATTCGGTTATGCCCTCGTTCCATGCCAACTTCTGCTTGCCTGTCGCACCAAGCTGACGACCGAATTGGTCGGTGAGGGTCCAGTGCTGCTGGTCGGCAGACTTGTTCAGCGTGAAGCGCAGCACATCTGGGCAGGTAACGTCAGCCGTTGAGGTCACCGACACTACATCGAGATAGTTTGTCTCGTCCATGCCGCCTAAGTCGGCAGCTGCCGCTCCGTTGCGGAATATCATCACCTCATCGCCCGCGCTGAGCGTGCTCTTCTTCGTGAGTTTCTTATACTGCCAGCCGAGCGGCGACTCCAAAGCTATGTCAGCCTCATCGTATTCGATAGTGATGGCATCGAGATACACTGAGCCTTCGCTCTTGCCTCCAGCCACAACGATGCTCATGTCGTTGGTGGTGATGGCTGGTGCGTCTATCTGCTTCGTCACGTCGACATATACGCCGAGGTCTTTCGATACCCACTCGCCGAACCAGTCGCTGCTGGCGAAATCGACCGGTGCCAACGAGTAGAGCGTTGTGCCACCATCGTTGAGCGACACGCCCACCTGTCCTTTCTTATTGTTTGAGCACATCGAGAACGTGATGCTGCGCACCTTGCAGCCTTGCCATCCTTCGAGGTAGAGCACTGCCTCGTGGTTGCGAGGTATCTGGTTGTAGCGGTTGCCCGTTGTTGCGCCGAACTTGTTCTCGAAGTCTACTCGCGAGTTGCGTGGCACCGTTCCACATGCTGCTATCTTGAACTCTGCTGTCTGCTTGTTGTATTCAACGATTTTGTACATCACTTCTGCAGCATCCGCTGCAACAGAAATCGTAAGGAACGCTGCTACAGTCATCGCCTTACGCACCATACTCATCAGATTCTTCATATCCTTGCTTTACTCTTTTACTTTTTTACTCTTTTACTTTTTACTGCAAAGGTAGTGCAAACTGAAGACATATACAAGAATTGCAAAGAAAGAAAAGATTAGTTTTACCAGACAGTAATAATCGGCTTTACAGCCACGCTCCGAAGCGTGGCTGTGGCAGTGGTGCCGAGAAGTAGTAGTTCTGGTCGTTGGCGCTGTCGAGGAAGTTCACCTTCTTCATGCCGAAGAACGGGATGCCGTTCGGGAAGATGCGCGCAAAGTCGGTCACACAGCCCGAGAGAGCGGGGCTGCCCTGCTGTAGGTCGAAGTTCCACGCCTTATCGAAAGCAAGCGGAGCGCCCTTGTCGGGGTCGTCGACCTCGCAGTTGATGTTCATGCCGGCGTTCTGCTTGAAATTCTTGAAGAGCGGATCGAACTGGCCTGCTGTGGCGCTCTTTATATCCGTGTCGAACCAGATGCCGAGCGAAGCGCCCTTTGCCATCTGCTCCACGCCAGTAGCGGTAGAAGCGTAGTAGTAGTTGGGCGTGAGACGGCTGTGCTCTATGTCGGCGCCGTCCTGCTTGGGCTGCTTCAGACCGAAGCGCGAGTCGTAGCAGAGGTTGTTCACGAACACCGGTCGCGCAGCCTTCTCCACCCATACCGAACCGCCCTTCTTATTCTTCGAGCGTCGCCAACCGCAGTCGACGATGGTATTGTTGTAGACGGTCATGTCGGTGAGCGGCACCACCTCGCTGTTGCCGGCGTTGGAGAGTTTGAAGGCGTTGGTGCAGGCGTTGTATATCACGTTGTTGGCTACGTCGAGCTGGCAGCCCGCCTTCACGTTGATAGCCTCGCCGCCGTCGGCAGCGTTGCCTGAATCGGCGAAGATGTTGCCCGCGATCACGCCGTTGCCGCCCGTGAAGTAGGTCTGGTCGTTGTAGTTGTCGTGGAAGAAGCTGTTGGCGATGACAAACTTGCCGTTGACGTTGCAGAAGTGAAAGGCCGGCACGCCGCCGTCGATGGTGGTCTTGAAGAGCTTGTTCTGGAACGATGCCGACGACTCGGTAGGCGTAGCGCCGGCGTAGGCTATGTCTACATGGTTGAGCACCACTTCCTCCGAGTTGTAGCCACAGATAATGCCGCCCCAGGCTTCGGGCTTCTTGCAGTCGGAGGTGAAGGTGACGGGCTTCTCGGCTGTACCGAGGCAGTAGAGGTTGCCCAGCACCACCACTTCTACAGGCACCTGCACGTCAGCCTTGCACGTCACCGTCACGCCAGGCTCTATATAGAGCGATGTGCCGACGGGTATCTCTACGCTCTCGCTCAGCGTGGTGTCGTTCGACCACACGAACGAGCCTACAGGATACTCCGCCACGGCGGTCTTTATGACATTTGTAGAACCTTGGTTGGCGTTGCCGTTGTTGCCTGTATAATCGTACGGATTGATGTTGTCGTTCTCGCAAGACGCTGAGAACATTGCCGTTGCTGCGGCGAGCAGCATACCGGCCATTGTGTTTATCTTCTTCATTGTATGATGTTGTTATGGTGAGGTGGTGGGGTGGTGAAATGGTGAGACGGTGAGACGGTGAGATGATGATAAAATCAGAGCTTGTAGCGCACGCCGAGCAGGAAAGTTCTGCCGTAACGGTATGTGCCAACGATGGTCTTGTCGCTCTTCTGTCCTTCATACTCGAGGTTGCTCTGGTTGACGGTCTTGAGGTATCGCTCGCGCTTTGCGTCGAGCAGGTTGTTGGCCTTGAAGAAGAGCGAGATGCCGTTGTGGAACTTCTTCTCTGCGCTGAAGTCGAGTCCGAACATCGCCTTGTCCCACTGGTCGGCGTCCTTGAACGGCGACACAAGTGCGAGTTTCGTGCCGGTGAACGAGGCTGCAAGCTGTGCGTTCCAACCATGTTCGGTGTCCTTGTAGAGCAGGGAGAGATTGGCTGTGTGCGGCGCCTGGTTCACGAGCGGACGAGTCTGCGTAACGCCCGTCTTATACTCTGCGCTGCCTTCCTTGTACTGGCGCTTCGAAGTGGTAATCTCCGAGTGGGTGTAGGTATAGTTTGCCTTCACACCGAAGTGGCGTATGTACTTTATCACGTCTATCTCGAAGCCCATGTTCTTCGCGTTGCCCAGGTTGGCGGGCATGTAGTAGGCGTCTGTTCCGGCGCCGATTTTGCCGTCCGACGTAACGAACACCTGTTCTATCGGGTTCTTCAGATACTTGTAGAAGACGCCTGCGAGGATCTGCTCTGTGCTCGACGGGAACCACTCCCAGCGTAGGTCGATATTGTCGATGCGGGCGCGTTTCAGCTCAGGGTTTCCCTTCTCCTGATACTCCTCGCCCTGTATCTGGTAGGGTACAATCTCGTAGAATCCAGGTCGGTTGATAGAACGGTAGTAAGAGAGGCGCACGTTCATCTTCTTTGTCGGTGTCCACTTCACTGAAGCCGACGGCAGATAGTCCCAATAGCTCTGCTCGCCCACCTGCCCCATGTTACGGAAGTGCTGCAGCATGGTGTATATCTGGTTGGTATGTTCGGCGCGTAAGCCCACGTTCAGCTCTCCGAGAGCGCTGCTCAGCGTAGCCATAGCGTAGACTCCGCCGATGTGCTCCTTCGAGTCGTAGTTGAGCTGAGACGCCTGCGAGTAAGGCGTCTTGCATACCCAATCGACGTTGGCGAACTGGTCGTATCCGTTGCCGTCGAGCTGCTGCGATATGTCAGCTGGGTTGAAGATGTACGAGTAGTAGCGGTTGCTGCGCTCCTTGCGGCGATACTGCGCGCCAACCTTCCACAAAGCGTCCAGCTTGTCGCCGAAGCGTGTGTCGTAAGCGAGGTTGATGTAGCCCGCCCAGTCGGTATCCTTGTTGTGCTGGAAGCGGCGTTCCGCACTCTTAGGCAGCGTCTTCAGGATGTTCTTCTCCTGGTTCCATATATCGCCCGACACGGCGTCTCCCTCAGCGCCAGCGCTACGACCAATGGTGTTGGTAAGCGTTACGTATGTGCGGTCGGGGTCTTCGGCTCTTGCCTGCGAGAACACGCCCGACCAGTCGACCGTGAAGCGGTCGGTCAGATGGTGCGTGCCCTTGAGGTTGGTGGCGAAGATGCTCTGCGTAGAAGAAGTGGAGCGCAGCTCGTCGTCCTGCGTGTACGAGTCGGCACTGATATACTCGGTGTTCACGCCGTTGTTGTAGCGCACGCCCTTCGAATTGGTGCGCACGTACATGTTGTACCATTCGAGCTTGTGGTTCGAGAGCGAGAGGTCGAGCTTTGCGTGCAGCCCCGCCGTGAAGTCGTGTACGCTGTAGTAGCGGTGGTTAAGCGTAGAGATATACATAGCCTGTTCGCCCGACGCCATCTTCACCGAGTTGTATGTACGCTCCGTGCCACGGAAGGTGTTCTGCACACTTCCGGCAAGCATCACGCCGATACGGTTGTTCCAGAAACGGTCGCCTACGCTGAGACCGCCGATGAAGTTTGGCGCCGGCGTAGCATGGCTCTTCATCTGCACCGGTCCGTTCCTGAAGTCGGAAGCCGAAGCCTTATAGTCTGAGCCGAACGCCTCGTAGGGCGAACGGTGAGTATAGTCGGAGCGGTTGGTCGTGAGATAGTCTCTTGCGCCGCTCCAGAAGTAGTCGCTCATGCCCACGGCGGCGTTAGCCTGCAACTGGAAGCGTGCGGGCGCATCCTTCATCACCATGTCGACCACTCCACCTGCGGCATCGCCCTCCATGTCGGCAGTAAGCGACTTCGAAACCACGAGGCGGTCCATCAGGTCAGACGGGAAGATGTTGAGCGGAACGTAGCGGTTCTTGTCGTCGGGGCTCGGTATCTTCACACCGTTCACGAGCGTATAGTTGTAGCGCTTGTCCATGCCTCGGAGTATGGCGTACGAAGCCTCGCCCGAAGCGTCGCGCTCCATGGTCACGCCCGACACGCGCTGAAGCACGCTCGCCACATTCACGTCGGGCGAGAGCTGTATGCTCTGCTGGCTCATCACGTTGAGCACGCTCGCCGCATTCTTCACCGTCTCGACGGCGCTGCGGTCGGAGCGATACTCGCGGCGTCCGGTTACAACCACCTCGCCCAACTGCTGCAAGTCTTCGTCCAAGGCGATAATGAGTTGTCCGTCCTTGCCTTTCTCCGAGCCTTTGTCATAGTCTTTCGCCACGTCGACCACCATCTCTCTTGTCTTGTACGCCATGTACGAGACAACAAGCGTGTAGCGACCGCGGTCGGGCAGCTCGCGCAGCGTGAAGGTGCCGTCGAGACCGGTTGTGGTGCTGACGCTTGGCAGCTCCTTCACTCTGATAACGGTGCCGATAAGCGGCTCGCCGGTCTTGTGGTCCTTGACGATGCCGTCGAGCGTGTGCGCTGTTATGGCAGAGGTAGCAGCCGTGAGGAGTGCCGCTGTGAATAAGAATCTCTTCATGCTATTTCGACTTTGTTATCGTGTGAATAATCTTTCCGTCCTTGTCTATCATCGACATCTTCAGCTGCTTCTTGTCTACGGTGAACACAGAGAAGCCGTCGGCAGAGCTACAGAACACCGTGCCGTCGGTAGGCTTCACGGGACGCGCCAACGACGACGACGAGTTGACTACGTAGTCGATATTGTCACCCTTCTTCTGTATGTGCTGGAAGTTGTGGATGTGTCCGCAGGCGTATATAGCCACGTTGTTATATTTGTGAAGCACGGGCAGCAGACGCTTCTGCATGTCGAGACGCTCGCTCTCCTTCTTGTTGGTGTCGGCATATATCGGGTGATGACCCATCACAACCACCCAGTCTTCCTTGGCGTTGCGCAGCGTCTCGTTGAGCCACGCCAGCTGCGCCTCAGCGTTCTGCTTACAGGCGTCGGGATAGACGCTCGAATTCTTACGATAAGAGTCGATGAGCGGTGTTGTGTCGAGCATCACAATGCGCACGGAAGTGTTGCCGTGCTTGAACACCTTAGTATAATACCTGGCAGGCATCATCCATCGGCGGCTCACCTTGCCGTAGTCCATGAAAGCCTGCGTATTGCCGCGATACTCGTGGTTGCCGCAAACTGGGAACCAGTCGAGCATAAGGTCGGGATGCGAGTAAACCAGCTCGTAGTTGGTCATCCAAAGCGGGTCCTGTAGCGACGCAATACCATTGAAATGATGAATGTCGCCCGCAGCAAACACACACTCTGGGTCAACCACTCCCGCCATCTCGCCCATCAGTTCGGCTATCGGCTTCTGGTCGTAATAGCCGTTGCGTCCCATGTCGTTGGTCATATAGAGCGTCACGTCGCCCTTCAGCTGCTGCCACTCGGCACGCACGTCGTCAGCAACCGGTTGCGCTACGGCAGCCGTTGCCACCTTCGCCTTGCAGCACGCCTGCGCTCCGTCTGCGCTCTGCGCCTGCATGCCCATAGAACCTAAAAACATCATTGCAGCCAATGACCACACAGCCATTCTTCTGCCGCAGCTTTCTCTCACTACTTTCTTTTTCATTCTTTTGCTTTTTTAGTCAACTATATGTAAAATTTCTGGTGCAAAAGTAAAAGTATAGTGTGTCAAAGAAGTTACAAAAATTTTATAATCAGAAGTCTTCCTGCGACGACTCTTCTTTTTTCCATCCTGCGCTGCAGTCCGCCACCCAGAAAGCAGATGCCCGATACAATCCGCGTGTTCAAGCGCTGGCTATACACTTAAATTATCTTAATGCTTCACAAAAAAATACTACAAACACTTGTTTGTATGTGTCAAAAAGTGTAGCTTTGCAGCAGTTTTATGTGTCTAAAAGTGTAAGAATTCTGAGTTTTCATATGTCTAAAAGTGTAAGATTTCTGAGCTTTTATGTGTCTAAAAGTGTAAACTATGAAAAGAAAGATATACAACAAGCTCGTAGAGTGGAAGAATCAAAAGCAGCACAAACCATTAATACTCAACGGTGTAAGACAATGCGGCAAGACTTTCATCCTTAAAGAATTCGGCAAAAAAGAATTCGCAAGCCTTGCCTACGTCAGTTGCGACAGAAACGAAAGCCTACAAGCCATATATGCGGGCGATTTCAATGTGTTTAGAATTATACAAGGATTAAGTGCTTTGACAGGAGTGGACATCATCCCCGGCAAGACACTTATATTCTTAGATGAAGTGCAAGCCTTTCCACAGGCATTAGAGGCATTGAAGTATTTTTGCGAAGACGCTCCCGAATATCATATTGTTGTGGCAGGATCTTTGTTAGGTGTAGCCTTACACGCAGGGGTATCCTTCCCCGTAGGAAAAGTACAGACACTACGCCTTTTCCCTATGGACTTTGAAGAGTTTCTTATGGCATTGGGGGAAGACCAACTGCTAAAGCTCATGCATAACCACGACTACGAACTGATGAATGCCTTCCACGAGAAACTAAAAGACTATCTGCGCCAATACTACTATGTAGGAGGAATGCCTGAGGTCGTAAAGCATTACGTAGAAAACAAATTGCTCAATCAGGTGCGAACCATTCAAAACGAAATTCTATCCAACTATGCAGGCGATTTCTCCAAACACGCACCCACACAAGAGGTACCACGCATCGACATGGTGTGGCAATCGATACTTGGGCAATTGTCTAAAGAGAACAAGAAATTCGTGTATGGAGTATTGAAAAAAGGCGGTAGGGCGAAAGAATTCGAGTTAGCCATACAATGGCTGATAGACGCAGGTCTGATATATAAAACTACAAAGGTGACAAAACCCGAATTGCCATTGAAGTTCTACGAAGACATATCTGCTTTCAAACTCTATTTATGCGACTGTGGATTGATGGGCGCTATGGCAGACACCGATGCTAAGAATGTGTTAATTAGCGATACCGTATTTACTGAATACAAAGGGGCATTTACCGAACAGTATGTCCTTCAGCAACTACTTGCATCTAACATAAACAACATTTATTATTATAGTTCGGACACCTCACGCATGGAGATGGATTTCATTATTCAGCAGAAAGGTGCACTGGTACCAATAGAAGTGAAAGGAGGAACAAGCATAAAGGCAACATCACTACACAATTATCTAAAACAACATCAAGACATACCTGCCGTACGCTTCTCAATGCTCCCTTATCGCAAACAGGAAAATATAACCAACATGCCCCTATACGGTGTGTTTCTCTGTTTGGAATAAATATGCCAGTACAAAGTGAAAGAACTGTAACTGGTTAACAAACAAGAAAAGACTTTGTTTTACTCAATGGGGAGCCTAAGACCTTACAAATAGACACCATACAAAAAGTATCTTCTAAGCAAAACGACGAGCATCCGCGTCGGTCGATACGAGCATCTGCGTCGGTCGATACGGACGTCTGCGCCGGTCGATGCGGACGTCTGCGTCGGTCGATACGGACATCTGCGTCGGTCGATACGGACATCTGCGTCGGTCGACGCGGATGCTTAACAACAAACATAAACATCAGAAATGAAACATCTTTTTATCATACTAAGCTGTCTTCTGCCCAGCCTTTGCTCAGCGCAAACCTTCAGCGGCGAATACACCGCAGAGTGGCAGTGGGACATGAAGCGCAATACCAACTGGCTGAACCTGCTGCGCTTGAACCTGAACGTGCCCGTCTTCGACGGCAAGGGCACCATCGAAGCCTCTACGCTGCACATAGCAAAAACTAATGAAACAATCATAGCCGACTGGCAGACGTTCTCGAACATTGAGGCAGAGAACAACGTTGCTGCCATCGCCGTACTGGGCTACATGCACGAGTGGCAGGCGGCACATCTGTTTGTCGGCGTGCGCAACGTGAACGAGGACTTCTTCACGTCCGACATCACCGCGTTCTTCATCAACAGCTCCTGTGGCATCTTCCCCACCATCGCCGCAAGCTACCCCATAGCCAACTATCCGTTCTCGGGGCTTACGATCTACTTCGACGTGTCGAGGGGCGGCTGGACATTCAGAAACAGCCTGTACAACGGCACTGGCTACAACGGATGGAAACGTAGAGACAACCCGTTCCTCGTGCGACCGGCGAAGGACGGCGTGTTCAACATCTCGCAACTGGAGTATGCGCACCGCTGTGCGCACTACTTCGCCGGCGTGGCTGTCCACTCGCGGCAATATACCGTCGGCACGGATAGCGAAATGCCGTCTGCCGACGCTGCTGCACACAAGACCACCTGCGCCTGGTGGGCGTATGCCGAGCAGCCCATGTGGTCGGCTGCCGACCGCTGCGTGACGTGCATGGCGCAGTACTCGGAGAACACCTGTCACCAAAGTGCCTGCTACAGATATGCCGAGGTGGGCTGCGCCTACTGCGACAGTCTCAACCAGTGCGGAGTGTCTGCTCAATGCGCTCGCTTCCGTCAAGGCACCGAGCACTCCGTTGAGCTGACATACCGTCACCAGCTGAACCGCCACATCGCACTGCAGCCCTCCTTCCAGTACATCAACAACACCGAAGGCAACTTCACCGCGCTCTGCGCACGTCTGTACTACAGTTTCTGAGCGACTTTCCACAGAACCTTGCTGCGGAGTATATTCTCCCACAGAACACGCGGAACACACAGAACCGTCCAACGAAGTATATCCTCCCACAGATGACACTGATATTCACAGATTAGGAGCACGCACCCAAATTCCGTGAATTCCGTGAATTCCGTGGGAACCATATCGCACACAAACCATCTGTGTAAATCCGTGAAATCTGTGGGAGGTAAAACTCAGAGTGAAATCTGTGGGAGAAAAGAAAGCCCACAAAACACGCGGAACACACAGAACCGTCCAACGAAGTATATTCTCCCACAGATGACACTGATATTCACAGATTAGGAGCACGCACCCAAATTCCGTGAATTCCGTGAATTCCGTGGGAACCATATCGCACACAAACCATCTGTGTAAATCCGTGAAATCTGTGGGAGGTAAAACTCAGAGTGAAATCTGTGGGAGGTAAAACTTAGAGTGAAGGTTGTGGGAGAAAAGAAAGCCCACAAAACACGCGGAACACACAGAACCGTCCAACGAAGTATATCCTCCCACAGATGTTTTTACTTTTTTACTCTTTTACTTTTAAATTATGCCAGAACACCTTACCAAAGACGCTATCGACCTCAGCACGCTGAGCATACCTCGCCTGTTCGGTCGCTATTTCCTGCCAACATTGTTCGGAATGCTCAGTATCTCCGCCATGTGCGCCATCGACGGCATCTTCGTCGGACACGCCGTGGGAGCCGACGGCATTGGCGCCATCAATATTTGCGTGCCCATAATGATGCTGGCTACGGGTCTCGGACTGATGATGGGTGCCGGCTGCTCGGTGGTGGCATCGATACACATGGCTGAGAAGAAGCTGAAGGCGGCGCGTATCAACGTGATGCAGGCGTGGATATTCACCTCGATCGTCATCCTGGCGATGATAATTCCCATAATGCTTTTCCCTTCAGCCACGGGCAGACTGCTCGGCTCGTCGGAGGCACTGCTGCCTCTGGTGCGCGAGTATATGCTGGGCTTCATGCCGGGCGAGCTGTTCGGCGTGTGGTGCGCCCTGCTGCTGTTCGTGATACGATTGGACGGCAATCCGCGTCTCGCCATGTGGTGCAACGTGATTGCGGCTATAGCCAACATCGTGCTCGACTGGCTGATGATAGTACACCTCGGTTGGGGACTTGCCGGCGCTGCCGTAGCCTCAACGCTGAGCATGATGATAGGCGGACTGATTGCAGCGTGGTACATGCTGTTCGCCGCGCGACAGCTGCGACCTATACGCCTGAAGTGGAGCCGCCGATCGCTGCTCTACTCCGTGCGCAACATCGGCTACCAATGCACCATAGGCATATCGGCTCTCATGGGCGAGGGCACAATGGCGGTGCTCACGCTCGTGGGCAACTACGTATTCATAACCTATATGGGCGACCCGGGCGTGGGCGCGTTCGGCATAGCGTGCTACTACACACCGTTCGTCTACATGATAGGCAACGCCGTGGCGCAGTCGGCGCAGCCCATCATCAGCTACAACTACGGCATCGGCAACACTCACCGCGTGCGCTCCACGCTGAAGGTGGCGCTGCTCACCGCCGTGCTGTGCGGCGGAGCCGTGAGCGCAGCCTTCGTGCTGTTCCCCTACCAGCTTACGGAACTCTTCGTGAGCACCACCGAGGCTGCCTTCCCAATCGCCGTCAAGGGTTTCCCATTGATGGCTGTCGCCTTCGTGTTCTTCATCGTCAACCTCATGTGCATCGGCTACTTTCAGAGCGTTGAGCGCGTGCGCCCGGCAATGGTGTTCGCGCTGCTGCGCGGTGCGGTGTTCCTCGTGCCCAGCTTCATACTGCTGCCGAAGGTGCTCGGCGACAGCGGCATCTGGCTCGCACTCGCCCTCTCCGAAATGCTCACTACAGCGTGCATCGCGGCGTATGCGGCGCTGCGGAGATAGTCCGCATTTCCACGCAACACACAGATATCGCCGCTTCGCACCGCATTTTTGCCGTTTCGCATAAGGAGGCGTTGTGTATAAAAACAAACGATTGTACTTTTGCAGCATAATAATAAGTTCTCAGGCAACTTGTCCTTGGACATAATTTAATCATAACAACACATGAAAAAGATTTTATTATCATTGCTTGCATTAGGTTGTTTCTCAGCCGCAAATGCACAAACATTCCGCTTCGGTCCAACTGTAGGAGGAAATCTGAACATTTCTGATGAGACAAAAACAAAGATCGGTTTTGCTGTAGGTGCAAAAGCAGAAATGAACTTCAACAACCAAGAGAACGGTTGGTTCATGGATGCTTCGGTCTTGTTCAACAACAGAAACAGACAGAGCGAAAACTATTTCAATAACGAAACAAAGTTGACTCATTGCTGGAAGTACTCAACCTACTCTCTTCTCGTTCCAGTCAATGTAGGCTACAAATTCCGCCTTTCAGACAACTTGAATCTCCTCGCTGCTGTTGGCCCTTATGCAGATTTTGGTTTGACAGGTACGGACAAAGTCACAACGACTGATGCTAAAGGACATAGCAAAGAGGAGAAAAAGTCCTCAAATGTTTACGGAGACAAACTCTTCAATCGTGTAAACTTCGGCTTCGATGCCAAGGTTGGCGTTGAAATCGCCAAGCACTACCAGCTTAGCCTTTCTTATAGTAGAGGTTTTACCAATATCTTTAAAGGTGAACTCAATACTAAAGCCCAAGACCTACAGTTGGGATTCTCCTATATGTTTTAATAACCCCATACACAAATACAATGGAATTGAATAGAATTATCCATTCGGTTCAACTCCTGACAGCCGGAGTCATTTTAACCTCATGTATCGAGGTAAATGGCTCTGGCTATTCAGATTTATCAGAATCGGAAAAGTTGCATGTAAAGAAATGCGAAGTACCACTTGACTCAATCACGAATGATGGCAATCTTTATAAAGTTTCAGTAAAGCAGGTAAGCGACTATATCAAGAAACATCAAAGAGTGTTAGTTTATGAATATTTACCTTTTTGTTCTGGTGCAAATGGAATATCCCCAATAGAAATTAAACGCTATTGCGAAAAGCAACATATCAACCTTGTTGTAATTTCATCCGTATATGATGGTATTTTTCCAATACCTTCAAGCTACACTTTTCCTATTTTTGTAATAGACAACAGTATATATAATACAGACAATTATCAAAAATATGGCGAGCTGTTCTACAAGAGTCTGACACAATGTGATGACGAGAATAGAAAAATAAACTCATACCACTATTTTAATAATGGGAAATATGTATGTAGTTATGAGCAAACTAAAGGATAGAATATCCACCGACAATAAACATATGATAAAATATATAATGAGAAAGATTGTATTATCACTATTTGCATTATGCTGTTTTTCGGCAGTAATGGCACAACAGAAGACACGCAGTCTGTCTGTAGAATTACTTGGTGCCCAAACTATTGCAGGCATCAACTATGACAGCCGTTTCAAGGGCAACTCGGGCTTAGGCTACCGTGTGGGCATTGGCTATGGCTATGGAGACACTTCTGGTTTGATCGACCAGAAAATCAATGGCGTTGGTGTTCCGTTGGAGCTAAACTATCTGCTCGGAAAGAAGAACAGCAAACTGGAGCTGGGCTTCGGTGCGAGTCTTGGTGTATATCAAGTAAAGGAAACAATAGGATACGTCGAAGATACATGGTGGTATCCAGGTGGGGAGAATACAGACGAAACTTCTCCTAAAACTTATTTTTACACTTCATCAAGAACTCAATTCGGTTATTTCTTCTTCGGCGACATAGGCTACCGCTATCAGCGCCCCAACGGATTCATGTTCCGTGTAGGCGTTTCGCCGTCGTTCAACTTTGGCGACAAGTACGGACTCAGCAAGACTGCTTTCTTCCCGTACATAGGCTTCGGTTGGTCGTTCTAAGCAGACCAGAACATTTTCAAACAATTTAAACAAATAAGCATATGAAGAAACTATTGTTATGCTTGCTGGTAGGCGTAATGTCACTGACAAGCTGCGAATCGTCTGACCCAGTAGGACTTGCCGACCCTATGAAGTGGAGCATGGTTCCGTCGGGCTTGAAAAACGGCGAACTGAAAGTGGAAGCCGAAGGAGTAAGTTGCCTGTTTGCCTGCAAAAACTACAAAAGTTTTTGGATTAACAGCGTGAAGGAAGAAGGAAAATTCAAGGAAAACACTTCATACAAGGAGTTCGACGGAGGCTGGTATCTCGTCAAGATAGAGGACAACGAACTAAAGGTTATTATCAATCGCAACGAAACGAACGCATCACGTTCCTTCACGGTTTGCGTGGAAGCAGGAAACGCCTTCGACGAATTCAAGTTCGTACAAGATGCAGCAAAACAATAATCTTACAATATATACTATAACAGCAACAGCATCCGCCATTCAATCTCTTTTGGCGTCGATGTAACGTTTTAACGACATTATATAACAAGAGGGTGTGCATTCTACGCAAGAAAAATAGAATGCACACCCTCTTGTTATTTCTCCAACCATTTTTTAAACAATGTCGCTTTTTCCTTGCTTATAACAATATTATCATCCTCGCAGCCTTTAAGCTTCACCATCAGTTTAGAACCGAAGTAAAAGCTGATTTTCCTGATGCCCTTAATGTTGGCGATATACTGTCGATTGAGACGGAAGAAACGGTCAGGGTCTAAAGCCTGCTCCAGGTCGTTCATGCTCATGGGCAGCGGATAGGATGTGCCGTCGACAGTAAACGCCGTGATTCGGTTGTCGCGCATATTGATGTAGCTTATGTCGTCGGCGCAGAGCATGCAAAGCTCGTCGCCTTTCGTGATTAGGAAACGCTCGCGGTATTGGCGTGTGTCGTTAAGCACGCCATGCAGAGGACTCACTACGGCAGACTGTTGTGCATTGCGGTTAAGCCGCAGCTTGCCGATTGCGGCACGCAGCTCGTCAGCGTCAATCGGCTTCATCAGATAGTCGAGTCCGTTGTTCTTTATCGCCTCCATTGCATATTCGTCGTAAGCCGTGGTGAAGACCACGAACGACTGTGGCATTACCTTGCGGAACGCTTCAAACACGTCACCGTCGGCAAGTCGGATGTCGGAAAAGATAAGGTCATAGTCGTTGTTGGCGGCAAGCTCCTCTGCGACCTCCGCCACACTTTTCAGCGGTCCATGCACGTCTATCGTGTCGTCAATATCCATAATGAGCCTTTTCAGACGTCTTGCGCTGAAATGGTCGTCTTCTATAATCAAAACCTTTTGCATCGTTCTTCTATTGTTTTCGTTTTATGATTGGCAGTCGCACTTCAAATGAATCTTTATGGGTTATGAACTCCGGTTCTGCTTCGTCCTCCAGTCGATAGCGTTGCTTCAAGTTGCTGATGCCTATGCCGTAAGACTCTACACTTTGGTCGTTGTTGTGGTTGGCGTATATGCGATTGTTCTTTATGACGAGCATGTCGCCCTGGCGACCAAGAGACACATGAAGCTCGATGCCGCTCTGCGGACAATTGTGCTTCACGGCATTCTCGATGATAAGCTGCAGACTCAGCGAGAGGATGCATTCGTCGCGGTCGCCGTGCAAATCGTCAGCGTGCAGGACGATGGCGTTGTCGTAGCGCATGTTGAGCAGGCCGATGTACGACTTGATGAAATCGGTGCCGTCGGCAAGGGTTATATACTCCTTGTCGATATGCTGAAGTATGTAGCGGTAGATATGTGAGAGTTTCACGACATAGTTCTCAGCCATCTTCGGATCCTCCCCTATCATTCCGGCAAGTGAACTAAGACTGTTGAACACGAAATGTGGGTCCAACTGCATCATAAGGTATCGCTTCTGTAAGGCGAGGTTCTCCTTGCCTTTCAGAACAATCATGTTGGAAAAGTGCATCGAAAGGTGGATGAGTGCTACAAGACTCGCTATCAGTCCGAATAGAAAAGACGTACCCCATATATCCTGCATCATAAGCTTAGGTGCTACAAGGCTCAGCAGCAGTTCGCAGCCACCAGCAATAAGCAGATTGAAGCCCAACACCACCAGTCCGTTCTGCACGAACACACGGTGGGTCTGCCCTTCGCGCCAAAAGCGCCGCTGTCTGAACAGCCATCGGTTGAGATACAAACTCGAAAGCGAGAACAAACCGCAGAGTGCAAAGTCGACAAGCAACTCAGGATACATTCCGCTTACCGACTGTAGGAAGTCGGGCAGGTCTACCAATATCCAGATGATATCGTACAGGAAGAAGAAGATAAGCGAGTAGACAAGCCACTCAAGGAAAGAGTTCTTGGATCTATGCATAACGAGAAAACTCTGAATTATAGTGTTTTTATTGATACCGGTATCACTTTCCGCCCCGCAAACGCAGCGTTTTTCTATCCGCAGTCGTGCTGGCAAATCATCCGCATCAGCTCCTCGTTGGCGCGGTTGTCTACAGCAGTGCTCTTCAGTTCGGAGAGATAGTCGAGAGAAGCAAAGCACTCGCCCGTGATGTCTACACCGATTACTCGCTCGTGAGCATAGATGATGCGTAGCACCGCCTGCAACTGCAAGAGAGTCATATCGCCGTTGCTCCAGTCGGTAACGGCATCCTGCTTTCTGAGCACGTCCTTGTCGATGGAGATATACACCGGCTCGTGAATCAGACTGCCAGCCTTGGAAGGCCACGCACGATGGTGGTCGATCTCCGCCTGACTGTAGAACACGACCTTCTCCCTAAGCGCGTCGGGAATCTGCGCTATCAGTTCGTCGGACGCACCGACAACGATGATATTGCACACGAACGGGTTGTTACGAAGCACGTCCGACACCCATCCGCCGCAAGACACGACACCCTCCCACTGCGGCTGCTGCATATCAGGATGGTGGTCGAACACTATCAACGAGAACGGCTCGCAGAGACGCGACACCCAATACTCCGTGAGATAATGGAAGTCGCCAGAATCGATGAAGTGCAGTGCCTTGGCAGGGTAAGGTGCCAATCGGCGGCGCAGCTCCGCCCTCGCCTCCTCGTCGCAATAGCAGTCAACGCCGCTGATGTCGTGGCAGTCGACGTGCGTGATGCACGGGCTCGAAGCAAACGCCTCATAGTCGTACACGCCCGTAAAATTGAGAAGTATTATCGGCTGTTTTGTTATCATAGTTGCGAAGGTAGATATTTTTCTTGATATATGATGCTTGATATCGTGAAAAACGAAATACCCTAATATGATTCGTACTTCACTCTCACCGCCTTCGGCAGTTTGCTGACGATAAGCCGGTACGACTCGGTTATCAACGCTGTGACGAGGTCGGTGTCGAGCAGTTCGTAATACACGTCGCTCCAGTGTTTCTTGTTCCAATGGAAAGCTGGAGCGACGGCATCGTAGCGGTCGCGCAGTTCTTCGTTGCGGTCGGGCAGCAGCTTGCAGGCAAAGCGCGACGCGCTGCTGCACACGTCGCACTTGCCGTCGCCAAGCCAAAGACACAGGAATATCTTGCCCTCAACACGGAAGGTGATGTTGTCGTCACCGAACGGCTGGTCTTCAGTCACGCCATGCAGCGACAACGTAAAATCTCTAACTTGTTCAATGTTCATACAAACCGATTACTTTCTATATTTCTTCTCCTTACCGTTGAAGCTCTTCACCTTCATACCGAGCTGATCGGGAAGGATAGCGTTGAGGAAGATGCCGACGATAGCGGCAAGAGCCAGACCAGAGAAGGCTACCGAACCGATCTTCACACCGCCGTCTGTGCCATACTGCACGCCGATAGACACAACCATGATGAGCGCTGCCACGAACACGTTGCGCGACGACGAGAAGTCGACCGATGTCTCGACGAGGTTGCGCACACCCACAGCCGAAATCATACCGTAGAGAATGAGGCTCACGCCGCCGATTGTAGCGGCTGGCATCAGACCGATGAGGCAGGCAAACTTAGGGCAGAAGCTAAGCACTATGGCAAAGCAGGCTGCAAGGCGGATGACAGCCGGGTCGAACACCTTTGTAAGGTTGAGCACACCGGTGTTCTCGCCGTATGTAGTGTTGGCAGGCGCACCGAAGATTGAGGCGAGGAACGTAGCAAGTCCGTCGCCGCAGAGTGTGCGATGCAGGCCCGGCTCCTTGATGAAGTTCTTGCCCACGGTGCTCTGGATGGCACACATGTCGCCGATATGCTCCATGATTGTGGCGAAGGCGATAGGGAAAATGGCGATTATCGATGTCACGACAAGGTCGAAGTTGGGGTCTTTCATTACAGAGATAGCCGTGCGATCCATATCTATGGGCAGACCAATCCACGCTGCCTCATCAAGTTTCGAGAAGTCGACCTCGCCCAACGCAGCAGCCAAAGCATACGAACCCACGACACCGAGCAGGATTGGCACAATCTTGATGATGCCCTTGCCCCAGATAGACGTGCCGATGACGATAGCAATGGCCGTAACGGCAAGCAGCCAGTTCTGCTGGCAGTTGCCGATTGCCGAGCCGGAGAGCGTAAGACCGATAGCGATAACCATCGGACCGGTAACCACCGGCGGGAAGAAGCGCATCACCTTCTCCGTGCCGAACATCTTCAGCAGGAACGCCATCACGAAATAGAGCAACGACGCAGCAGCAACGCCAATGCAGGCGTAGTTGAGTGCCACTTCGTCGGTTAAGCCCTGCGCCACACACAACTGCTTTACGGATGCGTAGCCTCCAAGGAATGCGAAGCTGGAACCGAGGAATGCGGGCACTTGCAGTTTGGAAACAAGATGGAAGATAAGCGTGCCGATACCAGCGAAGAGCAACGTGGCACTAACATCAAGCCCTGTGATGAGCGGAACGAGAATGGTGGCTCCGAACATGGCAAACAGATGCTGGATGCCGAGAACTACAAATTTGGGCTTGCCCAGTTGGCGGGCATCATATATGCCCTGGTTGTCTGTGTTCATACTATTTGTTTGTTTTTAGTTGTTTTTACTTCCAGTAGTCAGGATTATTAACTATTACACATTATTTATATATCATAACGTTTATAAATAATTTTTATTGCATTCCTAAAAAACAAATCATTATCTTTGTCAGATATAAACAAAACTATCTACTCTGACGGCACGCATGTCTGCATGGAATGCGGAATGAGATGGGGCGGCAGATAAACTGACAATGGACAAACTGACAAAAGAGCAACGCCACCGTTGCATGGCATCGATACGAGGAAAGGGCACCAAGCTGGAGATTACGGTGAGGAAGTTCCTGTTCAGCCGAGGGTTCCGCTATCGGCTCAACCACCCACGTCTGCCCGGCAGACCGGACCTCGTGCTGCGCAAGTACCGGTCGGTGATATTCGTGAACGGATGCTTCTGGCACGGGCATGAGAACTGCAAATACCATGTGCTACCGAAGTCGAACGCCGAGTTCTGGCAAGCGAAGATAGAGCGCAACCATGCACGCGATATAGAGGAGCAGCGCAAACTCGCCCAGATGGGCTGGCATTGCATCACGGTGTGGGAGTGTCAGCTGAAGCCTGCTGTCAGAGAGAAAACACTCGAGTCATTGGCGTTCACGCTCAACAGCATTTTCCTAAAAGACCATAGCGTCAAGCGCTATGCGCTGCCCGAAGAGGAACACGCTATGGCGGCGGAGCCGTATTTCTCTAACGAACAATCAACCAAGTACACACTTCTTCTAACGAAAAAGAGACAATCTGCAAGAGCTTTTAGGGATAATATCCACTAAAGCTACTTACAGATTGTCTCACTACTAACCGGATTGCTTAACACAACTAAAACTACATTTATTCAGAATATTTCATTCAATCTTCAAAGTCTTCCTCATCCCAAAGACCGCCGCTACCAGTTTGTCCGTCATCATTTTCCTCATCAAAGAGTGAATAGTCACGTTTTGGGGCCCACCCACAGTCTATCTGTCCTCCAGCTTTAGAACCGCTTCCACTAAGAAGAGACTCGATTCTAACTTCATACACCTTGACTTCAGGTTTTATATAGTTTTTCATTCTTCCTTAGTTTTTATTTGATGAATTTCTTTCCATTATGGATATACACTCCTTTGACAGGACGTGACACCTTTACTCCCTGAAGGGTATAGAACGATGCGTCGGCATCTGTACTATTCGGCTTGACTTCCGTTACAGTAGTAGTGCTTCCGCCATCATCTTCGTCATCGAAGACAATAGCCATCTTGACAAGCGACGGATTTTTCGAGTCGTCCGTCTCATTTCCGAGGAACTGTCCGTTAAAGTCAATATACCCGAACTTCACTCCTACCCCATCGTCTACAACAGTATTTGCCGGAATACTCAAGTAAGCTTTGTTTGCGCCGCTTCTGCCATTCTGCGTAAGGCGGAAGAAACCGACATAGTCGTCTCCTGTCCCATTCTGCTTGTAATAGTTAGTGGAATGGAAGTTTGCAAGACCGAAGAAGCGATGGAGTATTTTTCCATCAGCATCGGTATCAGCATTTCCAAGTTTGTCGATAGCCGTGACTGTCGGCTTGAGATAGTTGTTCCATTCTTGACCGGCATACTCGTCTGCCTTTGTCCACACTGCCGTGTAATTATCACCTTCTAACGGCATTTCAGCCGGTGCTTCCCTCAAGGAGAAATTCAGTGTAGCATAGTCTGAGAATGATTCTCCCTTAGGCACTTCCCCTACGAGTACCACTCCCATATTTGCCGGAATGTACTTGAGCTGACGAAGATAAACAGTCCCCATACGCTCTGAAAGTGGGTCTCCTGCATTCTCCGGTTTTTTGTAGCGATATGCCTCATACACTTTCACGTTGTCGTCGACAGGTGCCATTGCCACATTGTTGCTGTATGTACGGATGAACTTCCCTAAACAATAGGTGAAAGGTATCTTGATGACTTTTGTTTCTGATATGGTATAGCGGGAGATGTCTTTACCATCCTTGTCAAGCTCTGGGTAGAACCTTATCGTCCATATTCCTGCGGGACGGTTCCAGAGGATATCCTTCTTATTAGGAGTTGTGCTTCCGAAGCCCTCCTCTTTCTCTCTCGCTGTTGTACGGAACTGCACGTCGTTTGCATCGTCAGCCATACATGAGTGGTTGCCATCATCGGCGGCATCATAAGTAGGTCTTGCAAATCCGGTATTGTTTGTAATATTGCCGTCCGTCTCGCCCCAGTTCTGGTCTGCGTCATGGTTGGCAACAAACCTGAAATGCGATTTGGCGTATTTTGCGTCTACAGTAGATATCGTCAGCGAGAAGCAACGCTCGTTGTCATCATACTTCATGTCTCCTGCGGTAGAAGTGTACTTCCATTTGCCCGTTACTGCATCATAAGTTTCTTCCACGGCATCGCCTATCATAGACATGGTTTTTATCAGGACGTCAGCATCGGCAGCATTGCCGCTGATTACATGTATACTGCCCGACAGGCCGTAACTGCCGTCTTGCATTGACAAATCGTTGTTTCCTTGGTTAGGATTATACTTTATTCTCTTTATACCGTGCAGATTAAGGGTGAAAGGTTTCTGGTTAGCCCATACCTTGTCACGATACTCGTTGGTAGAATTGTAGTCAACACCTCCGTTGCCGAGGAAGAAGAGTTTATCGTGAGTTCCGGAATTATTGTGTACGCTCACTGTTTCATGAATATCTGGCGTTGCCGTTATAGCCTGAGCAAGTATCCCTGTAGTGGATACGTCATTCACAATATAATCGATTGCCCAATAGCTGTTGGAACCATCAAAATAGAGCGGAGTTTCCATATTGTCACTGAATGGTCCCTTGCCACCTATACGAGTGTCATAGAGCGGCTGCGCCGTAGCCCCTTCCATATTGTCAATAATATAAGTCACACGTGTATTGGCATCATGCTTCACCTGCCAGTCGGAGGGGTTTCCGTCTTTGTCAAGCGTAAAGCTGAAGGTATACATGCCATCGTCGTCTGTCACGTTGTCATTGCGGGTCACGAGATTCCAGTAGTTGTTGCCCTCTGCCATTGTCGCAGAACCGAGAAGTGTCTTTGCCCCTGTTGTTCCACAAATAGTTCCCACAGTTCCGTTTGTTGACGGCAATGCGCTGGTATTATCCTTTGCACCATGCAGCTTGAATACCTCGCCCGGTCCGTAAACCATCTTATTGTCATACTCGTCAACAGCAAGAATCTGTGCATGTGCCGTGAGGCATGCCGGGATGCTGAACGCATAGCTCTTGTCTTTTTGCTGTTCGAATTTGAAATACACATGGTTTTTATAGTCTATCGTTGCGCCGTCGCCTCCCGGATTATATTCTCCACCTTTATTATATTGCGAGAAGAAATTGCCCACGAGATAGTAACCCGGTTCGACATCTGTTGCAGACTGTACAACAGGCTCACCGCTTTCTCCTGCGGAAAGAGTGTTCTGAGCAAGCTGATGGTTGCTTGGCACTTCATACTTACCAACGCTACCATTGATTGTTTCAGCTGTAAGCAGATATACATCTGCTGCCTTCATCTCCAACATTGTCCCAAGCATCAACATAAGGACAAATAGGCTTTTAGTTAACTTTTTCATCTTTTCAGTATTATTATGTTATTTATAAATATGCTACGTTTTATGTTAGTAGAGCAGGTCCTGCACATTATGCAGAACCAAGACTATCCTCGTTTTTGTATTTTTTCGACCGCAAATATATGTATTTTTGCATTACGCTATATTAGGAGGAATGGAAAATACGGGGAAAAAGCTATGCAAACGTTTGTAAAACCATCGTCTCAACCCTCTGAATAATGCAAGATTTCCAATGAGTTATGCCGTACTGAATCTAACTTTCCTCCGATTGCCCTTATGAAAGGGGGATAATACTACACCATGACCACTATCTTACCATTATTATTCAAATGCCTATAAGTCAAATATGACTCTAAAAGTTGTATCTTTATGTAGCAATATTGATTTTCAAGATGTTACATAACTTTTATAGGCATTGAAAGATGTTGTATACTTGTCATTTATATTTAGCAAAAATCATCACAGGCCTATGCTTAGAAGCTCCACGATATATCTCCATCACTTTCGTCATACAGTCTCTTGATACCGTGAAGCAACCACGGCTCTCGGAGCCTATCGGGATATAATCGTTTTTACCCGAAAATCTCGTCACCTTTCCCGCCGAATGAATCAAGATACCACGAGTCTCGGCAAGATAGTTGGTCTTGTCAAGCCCACGAAGACGGATGCTCTTCTTAAACTTTCTTCCCTTTCCTACCATCACATATCGTCCAAGACTGGAGCAGCCGCTACCGACCTCATTGCTGAACTTCGGAGTGGCATCCGTGTTCCCCTTGCCACTGCCGTGCATACAATAGCTGCTCAACACACGCTTTCCATGCTGCAAATCGTAGATGAAGAACCGCTTCTTGCCCGATGGAATGGAGAAATCCACCAAAATATAATAGTCCGTGCTATACCCTCGTCGCTCGCAATAGTCTCGTACTTGCGAGAGATTCTCGCAATCCACCTTGCCATACCATTCCTTGGCATCTACGTAATTCTTATACAATGGCTTAGTGTACCTGTTATAAATGGGAGGCACCAAAGGGATGCTAACAATCAGCAGCAATATGACAACCAGCAATATGATATATATCTTGTTCATCGTTCTCTTGTATGTTTGGTTTATGAAATGTCATCCTTCAATTTAATTTGTCTCTTTGTTATTGCGAATAATATCCAACTGAAAAGCGCGCTGGTCAAGATAGGCGCACAATAGACGATGAAGTTCGTTGCACAAAACCCTATGCCAGTAACCCCTGATAAGTATTGAGTGTTTTTTACCAAAATCGATGCACATTCTTCCGTAGATATACCGATAAATCGTCCCCATACTAAAGTTGTTGCCAAGGCATTCATTATCAGCCATGCAAGACAAACATAGTATAGACGTCTATATTTGGCTTTTTTATACAACGGCGACCGTTCTTTAAGTTCGCCCATTCCCTTCCACAACCTTATGAAAGCAGGCAGAGCGAAGATTACGGGGAACAGCCATGCCAAGTAAACGAATATCACTATAAATGCAGCGTTGTACGAAATATCAAGCATAACAGCTAAGTCGGCATTGATGGCACACAACAAGACATACAGATAGTACATATATGACGTTGGAATAGTGAGTATCATATTCGTTTGAACACCGAGACGTATTACATATACGACAATGAAGACCAATCCTACACACATCACCAACGTCTTCTTCTTCAACCATGGATACACGGTTAGACCAATACTTGTGATAGACAGCATAACACTACTGCCCCACATGGTGTCTTCTGCATGGAATGGGCTAAGGAATATATATCCTTCGTTTTCTACCACCATGTGGAAAGCCGGCATTTCCACACCATCTAATCCAGCATTAAGAATCCCATAAAGAAGGATAGCCGCAAGACAAATGGCTATCGGAGCCAACACGTAGTTGCACCGCCATACCAAGATGATGCTTGCGGCAATGGAAAATGCGCAACATATTGCCATTTGGATCGGGAATGACCAATAAAACAACAATGCAAGTAGAAGCAAGATGATTCCCCAAACGATTATCCACCCAAAAGGCAAGATAAGGAGGTAAATACTCCAACCGACAGAAGATATCCAGTCTTGCACCTTCCTAATGGCATCATTGTCATCAACTTTAGTATAATAGTCGGTATTCTTTTCAAGATATTCTCTTACTATTCTGCGTTTTACCAGTTCTTTCTTCAGCGAGTTGCCCTTTACTTTTTCCAGTTCGGGCGCAACAGCCTCAATAGCCTCTTCCATTTGTTTTTTGCGCTGTGCATCTCTTTTGCCGAGCATCTTATGTTGTTTCACAAACAATGCTGCAATAGAAAAGCCACCGATACCTGCGGCCACAATCAGCCATTTCCAATTAATGTATTGGAAACCGTTGAAGCAATACCACCATATAATTACCGCAAAGCAAACCCATGGCAAGGCAATTCTAATAAATTTCTGCATATGACACTCAACATTAATGTATTAAAAAACTAAAGCCCACATGGCGACACTCAAAAGAGTAGCCTCATGTAGGCTTTGTCTGCTTACTGCTTTGTTACAGTAGCCTTGCGCGTGTCTACACTGAACGTACCAAACGAAGTCTGCACCTTGTACACGCCATTCTTTACTGCAACGAGCTTGGCAGTCATGCCCATGAAAGAGAAGCTTCCGTCTTCATTCTTGTTGATGTTGTAACGACCGAGAGGGGTGTTCACCACGATATGGCTCTTGGTCACTTCCACCACCCCATAAGTAGTGCCCGAAGGAGCATCCTTCACCTTCTGGACCACTTCCTTGGCAGCAGTCTGTACATTGTCGTTACTACCCTTTGCAAAACTTGCTGTGCTGGTTGCTACAACCATCAGCAGCATAATCATTAACTTCTTCATTGTCTTCTATTGTTTTTTAATGGTTTTGTCTTATTGACAATGCAAAGGTAGTGTGGCTTTTCTGAACCGAGAAACTTTCCGAGGTGACTTGTACAAGATGCAGGGTTTATTGTATATCTTGGCAATTATCGCTTCCTAAGCACCAGCCAAGGAGCTACAGCGTGGTGCTTATCCGTACGATACTTTGCGGCTTTCTCCGTGAAGTATGGGGTTCCGTCGGGAGCACGATAGAAACCGCTCTCGTTGCCACCTGTGAGGTATATGGCATCCACATAGCCAAACTCACGCAAGGCATCGGCGAAGTCCCACAGTGTTTCGGGGTGAGAGGTCTCGATGATGCAAAGGCGGTCGTCCGCGGTACGTGCAAGGGCTTTGCGCTCCACCTTGCCATGCAGGAAGAAACGCTGGGGCAGTTCGCCGTTGGACACAAGCACAAACTGGCGGAAGTAAGAGCCGTCACGCTCTACCATGTGCTCGCACATATCGTCAAAACGAGATATGCCGATGACCATATTGCCCTTGGCTATGGCGCAATAGCCAAGACGCGACACATCGCTCCGTTTCTGCTCGCCGTCGACAACCAACGAGCCGAGATACTTGCCCGTAGCGGTATAGTCGGCAGTACGGGTGTACATCAGCACACTATGGTCGGCGGTGTCGGGTTCCACAAGCGTCAGTTCTGCCTTCACGTTGTGCAACTCGTAGATGTTAAGCGCAACACCGAGCACAGAGTCGGTTTTAAGCACGACAGACGAAGAACCGTTCTGCGCCTGCATGCTGTCCAATTTCTTGATATTGTCCTTCGGCGATACCGAAATACTCACACCTATATTATAATAGTAGTTGTAGAGGCGTATGGCTTTGTAGCAGCCAAATACAAGCACCACGGTTGCCACAAACCACATGATAGCCAAACTCCACTTCGGCAACCCACCTCGCTTTTTGATGGAATCCGACGAAGCATTGTACTCCATATCGCCATTACTCTCTATAATAATCGTGGGTTCGTCGAGAAGTTTTTGCGAAGAGGTGCTGTTATCATCATTCTCTATCGCGAAAATAGGCTTCTCCTGTATGTCGTTACCTTCTGTATATTTCATAATCATTTACTTTTCCTGTTCCAAAATTGTCTTTAACTCCTTGAGTGCTTCCTTCGAAGCTTTTAACCTAAACCCTTGATTCATGCGATGATCCATGAGCTTCAAATCTTGGTTGGTAATATTGATGGCGTAAACATAATTTGTGTTTACTATCAGACTCTTGCCAACACGTGTAAAGAAATTCTGCTTCAGCTTGTTAAAGGCCTCCACAAAATAGTGCAACTGGAACGTCATCGTCACCGACTCTCCGTTAAAGAGATGCACGTCACAGTAGTTGCCAGAAGCTTCTATATAGGCAATGTCGTCCGTTGGCACCCTAAACAGTCCAACGGATGTAATAATTTTAAGTCTTTCCATTTAATCCTTACAAATTGTACATAGTTATTACTTCAAAAGGTCATATAATATATACGCAAAAAAACGAATAATATTATATTGTTTGTCAATAATTCCATGGGTTGCTTGTGCGAGAATACCACCATACGACACCAACTAAAATCATACCAGCCAAAACTAACACTCCAATAACTATTAATACTTTCTTCATTGCTTTTTTATACAAAATTAGGCCATGTATATGCCATAAGCAAATCGTTGCAGATGGATTGTATGAAATGATATAGAAAATGTATAAACTACACTATTGGTCGATCGGCTCAAAAGCCCGTTAAATATACACAAAATCGGCTCAAACGAACCCGATTATTGGCAAAAAATGAGTAAATTTGAGCCGATTAATAAATAGATACTTGTACATTGGTGAATGGAAAAGATAATGTTTTTGAGAAAGCCCTCTTGACATTATCGTTATTATCATATATTCAAGCCTTTGTGGATGGGAACAAGCGGACTGCAAGAATCACAAGCAATGCTGTCTTAATAGCAAATGGCTATTGCCCGATTTCTTTCCGAACCGTTGACTCCATCGAATATAAGAAGGCTATGCTCATGTTTTATGAACAGAATAACATCGCTGCTTTCAAGAAAATCTTTATCGAGCAGTTCTTGTTTGCAGTGAAGACGTATTTTTAAGGGAAATAGGTATTTATAAAAAAATAGTGATATGAAATTGTTGGAAATATTAAAAAGAATGTTGTCTTGTGCTACAACAGAGACTTCGGAGCCAACAGAGGTTTCGAAATCAACAGTGTTGCCTTTGGTAGATAGCAACAAGGAATCTAAGGATTATGCAGACTTAGATGATATACGTTTAGTTGTTGGCGATAAAACTTTGGCATTGGTTTATAATGTATGCATGGGTGGCCTCCATAACGTACTTCATTATGATCCATGTTCTCACGATACTCAAGATTGCTTTTCGGAAATAAATGCCATTATAGAAAAGAATCTTGAAGAAGCCTATGAAAGTATTGTTGTCAAGACAGGAGAAAATCAATATTTACTTAATATTGGAGTAAACTTACTGTTGGGGCCCGGTAGTCTATCTCAACAACTATGTGATGATGTTATAAATGTTTTTTATCCCATCATAAAACGTTTTATTGATGAACATGTTGTAAACAACAAAGTGGGTGTTTATTCTGTTTTCACGGGTGGCAATGGAACTTCTGTTGGTTTACTTGGCCTGGTCAACCTTCTGGAAAAAGATGGTTACATTTGTTGTGGGGTAGGAACTTCTTACGATAGTCACTCATATCCTTTAAAGCGAGCAAAAGGTTGGCATGGTTTTACATATATTGCCCTGGAAGAACTAATAAAAGACACAGAAAAGTTACCTAAGATTAAAATACTTTCTTTGCTGCATGATGAGCTGGTCGCTAAAATGGGAGATGGCACCGTTTGCTTGCAGAAAGTCAAGCCTGAGCAGTTTATATATCATAACCACTTTGAAATAATGGAGCAATATGGCCAAGTGCGTACGATGGCAGATATTCTTATTGGCATGAATGAACAACAGCATTTTCATAGCAGTGAAGAGGCAGTTGCTGCTGTTGAGAAATTTATTGGATCGCAGAGTCCATGTCATTTTGCAATTTCAGGGAAAGCGTTCCATTTTATAGCAGATGCACTTTATTCGTCTAAGGCATTTGTGGATGGAAGTTTAAATAAAGATGTCTTTTTAGAAAACTTCACTATTTCTAAGTTTGAAAAGAACTGGGATAATGCAATGTATAGATACTATTACGCTAAGATTTGGAAACTGATTTGTTATTTTGACGAGTTTAGAAGATATACATCTCCAAATCAGATTTATAGGGATTTGAAAAATACAATATCTCCGGAGTATTATGTAATGTCAGATAGTGCTGGTAGCTTCGGAAGCTACCCACGATATTTCTTTGAAGAAGCCATAAAAGAGGCATGGAATGAAATAGCCCCGAATAATTCTATAGATTCCCAATTGCTTGAAAAGTATATGTTCAAAAATCATGAAGCATCCGTAAAAGCAATAGGATTAGAGGCTACAATAGAAAAGTATTTTGACCAAGATTATTGTTGGGCTGACGTGTATTTTCCTGAGCAAATAGGCTCTGCACCTGTTTACATTGAACGAGAAATCGGAAATAAAAGAATTTTTATTAAATCATGCGGAGAAGGAAAGGGACCAAATAATTGTCCTGAGATTTTGGAATTTAGATATGCTTATAGGCTATTGGTGGAAGACATTAAGTATAATATTTATGGAAGCTATTCTTATAAAGATTTCCAGCCAGAACTATTTGTTCCTAAAGATGATATGTCTTTACCTATTTATTCTGCAAAATTCCCTGTTGGCAAATTAATGTTTGAGAATGAAAATGATAAAGTTGCTTTTCTTGAAAAAGAACTGAAAAATAAGCAGCTAATAAAAAAAACTGAAAGAAAAGAGCTCATAAAATCACTTCGTTCATGAAGATTTTTAATAAAAGTATATTAATAAAAAAGACAAGTTGCAATATGATGGGGATACCTGGTCATCCAATATCCCCATCAGTAAATCTTTTTGTGAAAGTTACAAAGGGTTGCAATGCTCATTGTCCTTTTTGTAGTAATGCGGGATGCCTAAATTCCACATCTCCATTTGACGTTGATAAACTGATTTGCATCATACATGAGTTAAAAGACAATGGGATTATTGTTAACCGGGTTAATATTACAGGAGGAGAACCATCTTTGGTGTCACCATTGGTGGTGCGTATTCTCAGTGCTATAGAAAAAGAACGTTTTGATGATGTACACCTACATCTCAATACAAATGGAGCTACGGATCAAGCGCAAGACTTGATGCAACATCCACGTTGGGATAGTATATCTATGTCTTTGCATCATTATGATACTGAGCGCTTATCTGAATTATATAGATGCAAACTATCAACACAGTTATTTCAGTTTAAAGGCGTGAATAAGCAGATAGTAAATTTTAGCTGCAATCTTGTGAAGGGTTATATTGATAACAAAGAAGAAGTTCAAAAGATGCTTAATCTGACTTTGGATTTGGGTATTCATCGTATCGGTTTTGTAGCTCTTATGCCTGTAAACGACTTTTGCAAAGAACATTTTGTGGATATTAATGATATTCCTTTCTCAGAATTACCACATGTCTATTTCACTGGTGCTAAGGATCGGGGAGTAAATTGTAAATGTAGTAATTATCTTTATAATCGAGACTTGAAGATATTAGAAATTTATATGCGCAATTATGCCAATCCGCGATATTGTGAGTCTTCCCTTGTTTTTGATGGAGAATACCTTCGTCAAGGTTTTTATAGTGATAACATCATTTATTAATTTATTGATAGAATGGAAGTTCTTAGTGACATTTTCGAAAAGAGGAAGAATGATTCTCGTTGGAATACCTCTTATCCTCTCTCTCCTGATGATTGGAAAGTATATCGCATATCAGGAGAGTTGTCTTTTTCTGGAGAAAAAGAAATGTCTTTCTATATTCACATTCCTTTTTGTAAGGGCTTATGTTCTTTTTGTGAATACACAAGGATGCTTTGTCCAAGTGAGGAGCTGCAGGAACAGTATATAGCCACATTAAAACATGACATTTGGAAATTTATTAAAAAATACCCATCAATCAAACTTTGTGGATTTGATGTTGGTGGGGGAACACCAACAGCCTTGAATGACAAGCCGTTTGAACTGCTTATGGACTTATGCAGAGAGGTTATGACTGCTTTAAATATATCAGAAAGTTTTATGCCAAGCATAGAGACTACATTTGATACTTTATCGGTTTCCAAAATCGAGACATTGAGATCCGCAGGTTTCAGAAGAGTATCACTTGGAGTTCAGTCCACTATGGAAAATGTCTTGTTATGCAATCATCGTAAGTCTATAAAAGTAGATATGATGAAAAGTACAATATCTATGTTGCATAGCAAAGGTATTAGCATCGTAAACTTAGATATGATGTATGGATTGAAAGGGCAAACGGTTGAAAGTCTTCGCCAAGATGTGTTTGTCTTAAAATGTTTGCAACCAGAGCAAGTAACCCTTTATGAACTACGTACCAATATGATAAGAGAAGAAGACCATATGACTAAGGATGAACTATATAATTCTTATTCTTTTCTATATAACAATAGTTCGTTAAAATTTGAGATAATGGCTAAGCAGCTTTACGTTGCCA